>JAESGS010000048.1_pt1 | contig 292230 bp, 288 predicted proteins | sample 9269761 | NCBI WGS metagenome assembly JAESGS01 (sample SAMN15741799, study PRJNA653493) | algae metagenome | isolation source: Cyanosarcina radialis HA8281-LM2 and co-occurring heterotrophs from damp... | place: USA: Makauwahi cave, Hawaii | collected 2011-01-06 | reverse complement strand
GATTTCAACAGTTCCAGCAACTCAGCTTCTGATTCTTTAATCTCTATTTTTAGAACTCCTGACATCGGCTTTACCTACTTAATTACTCCCTCTTTATCTGTAGCATTATTTTATCCAAATGATATAACTTTGATGTCTGCTGCTGCGATCGCTACCCCCGCAGTGGCCGAAACCACCGTCTTCTCTGGAAATACGTGCAGGCCCGCTACTTTTGCTGACACTTTAAAAGTAACTAGTGGAGGCAATAATATTTTTAACTTAACAACCTCTACTTCTAATGCACTGGTAGACTGTCCGATGACTCAAAGAATTCCATCCGACCAAAATAAAACTAGCACTCGTTCTGCTATTCGACTATTTAAGTCGAACAACCAAGAAGTTTCTTGCACGCTTTTTTCTTCAGATTCAAGTGGCGGAACATTAGGCAGCAGTACAGTCAAGAGTACCGCTAGTAGTAATACAACCATAACGACATCATTTGTACCAAGGGGTCATTACTACGGACTCCGATGCAATCTAGCACCCGGTAACGGGATCGCCTTCTACGATCTCCTCTAATCTGTCCCGAACATTCTAGTGGCGTGGCAATGCTGTGCCACTAGTACAAGGCAGCAGAGATCGAAAGCTAGGAGCATCAATTTTTTGACTTTTGACTGGACGCTGAGCTTGTCGAAGCGTTGACTTTCGACTTCCGCGTAGCGGAACTAGATTTTTTTCGTCTTCTGTGTCTGATGTACCAGATTATCGCGATCGCGAACAGCAGGAGCGCGCCGAAGCGAAGAAAACTAGTATGTCGGCGGACTAGCAGATATCGACTGCCCAGAAAATAGCCAGCAGAGGCCAGCGCCCCTTGCCAGACGATCCCGCTGGCTACCAGAGATAGCAAAAATAATCCTAAATTCATCCGACTAATGCCTGCGGGAATGGCAATTAGGGTACGGACGATCGGAAAACATTGACTGAAAAGAATTGCCTTACTGCCAGATTCTTTGAACCATTGCTTTGCTCTTTGGAGATCGTTAGTGGATAGCCCGATCCATTTATGCCGTCCGGCCCATGCTATCAAACGCTCCTCCCCTAAATATCTCCCTGCCAAATACCAAGGAAGCGATGCGAGCGTACTTCCCATCACTCCCGATCCGATCGCCCCAGCCAGATTTAGCTGACCTCTGGCCGCCAGGAATCCAGCAAAAGGCAAAACTATCTCTGGGGGCACTGGAGACACTAAAATGAGGAGGAAAATGCCTAGATAACCCAGAGAGCTAACGAGGTCTGTCGATATTACCACTATTTGTTCTTGTCGGGTTGCCGATCTCCAAATTAAGGCTACAGATTCCCAGATCGAGATGGGCCATAGCTAGTTTTTCAGCTATTTATGGGTTTCACGATATTATCTGGTAAAAGTCGTGGATGTCTATCTAAAAGGCAAAAAGAGGAATCCCGTTAACCTCCTATCGTCCGTTTAACGGTGAGGTGAATTTTTGACAACCAACAAATATATTTTAGCCTTTTTAGATTTCTACACGCACTCGCATCTCATGTAGGCTAAAATATAACGATGTTGACATTAACTTACGAGTACAAGCTAGAACCAACAACAGAGCAAATTACATACATCGAGCAAACACTAGATGTATTAAGAATCTAAGAAACAGAAAATCCATTTCGCGCGATTTGAAATCCCCCACTATAGCGACGTGCTTGAGCTTAGTGGGGAAGGATGTCAAACTTAACACTTCCTACAACACCCCTTTAGAACTGGGAATGGCATTGGCGCGACGGGGATCGATCGCAGTTGCCATTCTGAGCGATCGCGCCAAGGCTTTGAAGGTAGCCTCAATAATATGATGGGAGTTAATGCCATCGAGTTGGCGGATGTGTAAAGTCATCTGAGCGTGGTTCACCAAGGCCACAAAAAACTCTCGCACTAGCTCAGTGTCGTAAGTGCCGACTCGCTGGGTGGGAATTTGCAAGCCATAGCTGAGGTGAGGCCGTCCGGAAAAGTCTAACGCCACCTGAATCAAAGCTTCATCTAAGGGGGCGACGAAATGACCGAAACGGACAATGCCCTGGCGATCGCCTAGTGCTTTCCCTAACGCTTGTCCCAAGGTAATTCCAACATCTTCATTGGTGTGATGATCGTCAATTTCGATATCGCCTGTAGCCCGCACTTCCAGATCGATTAAGCTGTGAGAGGCTATTTGATGCAGCATATGATCTAAAAACGGAATCCCAGTCTTGGCGCTACATTTACCGACTCCATCGAGATCGATCGCGACTTCGACATCGGTTTCGCCAGTGGTGCGGCGTACAACCGCCGTCCGAGGAGGGAATGGTGAAGATAGAAGTTGGCGATCGCTAATCTGCATATTGCCTCTTTAGTCTGACTTAAAAGTAGGAAATGGGAAATTCTCAACAGGGAAAGTGTTACTGTTGTAGGATTGGGCCTTTTTGATGGAGTTTTTGAATACTCTAGTATCTTTTGTCTCTCAGCTATTCTATCTCTTTCTCGATTCCCAATTAACTCCCAAACCTTTTTCTCTCATTGCGTTCTGCTTTTTCCAAGCTGCATTTTGTAATATTAAAAGAGTTCTCTTAAATTGGTATTTTTGCTAGATATTTATCATCCTTAGTCTAGGAGAGCCTTTTTCTCTAGCCACTTTTTACACTGCCACATCTCAATCAGTTGCTAGTTTTTCTAAAGTCTCTAGCGAAGTATTGGGATGAGAGACGATTCGTAACCGAACATATCGATCTTCATAACTTACCAATTTTTCTAAAATTTTCGAGGAGGTATTGGGATTTTCTGCAACTTTGTCGATGAACCTTGGGTTGAGTTTTTTAAAGCATCAATAGGAGTATTGATATTGTAGGCGATCGATAAAATTATCTCTCGATCGTTTGTCTCCGCTAACCTAGTAAATGTCTCTTCAGATGTAGCTGTTGGCCGATCGCCTACAATTTTTCTAGTCAGATCGGCGATCGCTAACTTATAGCAAGTCTAACTGAAGTGTAATATTTCCGGCTTCCTCTCCCACCCCTGTTATTGGGTAATGTCTTGTGGGATAGCCCAGAGGGCTGTTCCACTTAGAGAGCTATCCCATAATTACCTGATTTAATTCTTAACCTTCATTTAAAGAGGCAAAGGGGAAGGCACGAAGCGCACGGTGCGCGAACCGAGAGGGGGTTAGAGGTAAGGGCTGGCGTTATATCCGGACTAGTTTGACTAGCAAACCAGCGACAACTGTGCTAAATAAGCTAAACTCATAAATAGCGACAAATTTTCCCAAATTTGCCGCTAAGCTTCTGCGTATAATTTCGCGAGAGGTGGGTAATAACCCACTTTTTTTATTGGAGGTGTGTCATCACTCATCCCTTAATACCCCAAATAATGGAGTTAGCGACAGCGGTAGGAGCCGATCTGGAATTGGAAGTCGTGGGAGCAGTGTTTCACACCAACCAACGTCCGCCAGTCTTGCGCGTAGATATTCGCAACCCACTGGCTGACACTAGTTTAGATGACTGCGAGCGGATGAGCAAATCTTTAGAGGCAGCCCTAGATGTAGCCGAGACGATCTCCGAACCCTACGTGCTTGAGATTTCCAGCCCTGGAGTTTCCCGCAATCTCACCGCCGATCGAGATTTTATCTCTTTTAAAGGATTCCCCGTCACCGTGACTACAGCCGAACCTTGGCAGGGAAAGTCCCAATGGCAGGGTCAGCTAATTAACCGAGACGACAAATCGGTGCAAATTAGCCAAAAAGGTCGAGCTATAGCCATTCCCTTAAACCTAGTCGCCCAAGTCAAGCTGGACGACCATCAATAATTAATTTGCTAATTGTCAGTTGTCAGTTGTTATTTACTGAAAGCTCTGACTGCTGAGAGCCGACTAAGGAGTTTTACATTATGTCAATAGTTACCTTACCAGGACTGAAAGATTTAATCGACAGCATCAGCCGCGAGCGAAATTTGCCGAGACTAGCCGTACAAGCGGCCCTCAAAGAAGCCCTGCTGAAAGGATACGAGCGCTATCGTCGCGCTCAACGCCTCGATGGGTTTCATTTTGAAGAAGATTTCTTCGACAACTTCGATGTCGAACTAGATCTGGAAGAAGAAGGTTTCCGGATCTTAGCTACCAAAGTCATCGTCGAAGAAGTTGCCGACAGCGACCACCAAATTTCCCTAGAAGAAGTTCAAGAAGCTACTACCGAGGCTTTCTTGGGCGATTCAGTAATTTTGGATGTCACCCCAGACCAGCGGGAGTTCGGGCGGATGGCCGCCATTCAGACTAAGCAAGTGCTATCCCAAAAATTGCGAGATCAGCAACGCAAGCTAGTCCAAGAAGAGTTTGAAGATCTCGAAGGCACGGTTCTACAAGCTAGGGTGCTGCGGTTCGAGCGCCAATCGGTAATTATGGCAGTCAATAGCGGCTTAGGGCAGCCAGACGTAGAAGCCGAACTCCCCAAGCGAGAGCAGTTACCTAACGACAACTACCGAATTAATGCCACCTTTAAAGTGTTCTTGAAAAAAGTCCGCGAAGGCCCGCACCGAGGCCCGCAAATCATCATTTCGAGGGCTGATGCTGGCTTAGTGGTTTATTTATTTGCCAACGAAGTCCCAGAAATTGAAGACGAAGTAGTGCGGATCGTCGCCGTAGCGCGGGAAGCTAACCCTCCGGCCAGGCATATTGGCTCTCGCACCAAAATCGCAGTTGATACCCTAGAAAGAGATGTCGATCCTGTAGGAGCTTGCATCGGCGCTCGCGGTTCCAGAATTCAAGTCGTAGTCAACGAACTGCGAGGCGAAAAAATCGACGTGATTCGGTGGTCGCCCGACCCCGCAACTTATATTTCCAACGCCCTCAGTCCAGCAAGAGTGGAAGAAGTGCGCCTGATCGATCCCGACGAACGCCAAGCTCACGTCTTAGTCGCTGAAGATCAACTCAGTTTGGCCATCGGCAAAGACGGGCAAAACGTCCGCCTAGCAGCCCGCCTGACGGGTTGGAAGATCGATATCAAAGATATTGCCAAGTACGACTACGCCGCCGAAATTGCTAAAAAAGAAGAGTTAAGAGCCGCCGAACCAGAGGAGGAAGAAATCGATGAATTTGAGGAAGAATTACCCGAAGATTTAGAGGCGAGCGAGTTAGAGGAAACAGAATAAAGTGCGCTCGCTCTAAAATCCCTCCTAATTTCTAGAATGAAAGGAGATCGCAGGCACAATAGATAAAATAGTCAAGACTACCCCTAATGGAGAAGAATTACCGACGCTGTGCGAGTTGCCGACTAGTAGCGTTAAAGAGTGCGTTTTGGCGGATTGTCAAAGTCCATCCATCACAGCAGGTACAATTGGATGGGGGGATCGGTCGTTCCGCCTACCTCTGTCCCCAGAAAAGCTGTCTCGACCTGGCAAAAAAGAAGAATCGGTTAGGGCGATCGCTCAAAGCTAACGTACCAGAAGAAATCTACCAAAAATTAGGACAGCGGCTGAATGATGAATTATGAAGGACGAATTATGAATGAAGAAAGGAGAAAGTAACTGGCAAGCAATAATTTTTTTACGGCGCGAGTCTCGCGTCTCTAACAATAAATCAATAGGGGAGGACGAACATGAGCGCAGGGTTAGATGAAAGCTTAATCGAAGCATAAACAAGAGTTACGGACGATGGGGGCTTAGGGGATGAACAACAACAAAGTAAGAATTTACGAACTATCGAAGGAATTGAATTTGGAAAATAAAGATATTTTGGGAATTTGCGACCAATTAAATATTGCTGTCAAAAGCCATAGCAGCACGATTTCAGAGTCGGAGGCAGAGCGCATTCGAGCAGCCGCCGAAAAATCCGCCAACCGCCCTGCGGCTGGAAAGCGGCATAGCGGCAACGAGCGATCGGAGCGCCGACCGGGAACGCCTGCACCCAAAACCAGCGGACATCCCATGGTGGAACACAAGCAGCAGATTTTACAAATCAGACATAAAGATCCTAACGGTAGCTCCCTAGAAACCAGGACTCAAGTGGCGATTCCCCCTCAACCAGTTGCTAAGCCTGCACCCGCATCAACGATGAAGCCAACGACGGCCCATGCCGATCGATCTGAGGAAAACCGCAGTTTAACAGCCACAGAATTGTCAGATCCAGAAGCGGCAGTCCGCCAACCGCGAGCCGAACTGACCGCACCTCCTGTTAAAGCAGTACCGCCCACTTCTCAGTCAGTGATGGTAGAGCGCCCAATTCTCAAACGACCCAAAACCGAATCAGCCGGCCAGCCAGCTAGCCCAGAAGACCTGGCAACCAGACCGGCTAAAGATAGAAGATCGACTCCAACCCAACCAGAGCCGACAGCCCCCCCGGAAATTCTGCTCAGACCTCAGCGACCTTCTGCCGAACCTGCTTCTAGATCGGAAGGTGGCGATCGAGTTCCAGAACTCGTGGGGTTAATGCCGAAGAAGAAGGTGGTAGGAACCGCCGAAGGGGAAAAAACTGAAACTTCTAGACCTGAAGAGCCAAAACTGATCAGGCCTACCCCTCCTCGTCAATCTAAGCGGGGTAAAGGTTGGGAAGAAGAAGAAGAAGAAAGCCCGGAAGCTCAAGCTAAAGCTAAAGCTGCAACTAAAGGCAAGCGACGCACCCCCTTAATCGTCGATGACGATGAGGATCTGGCGGAAGACTTGGAAGATCTAGAAACCCCCGTGGTGGTTAGCTTATCCGTAGCTCGCCCTCCCAAACGGAAAGTAGCAGGAGCGGTCGCGGTGATAGCGCCAGGGGCGGGCGTACCGAAAGCCAAAAAAGCTAAGAGCGACCAATCTCTATCGCGATCGGAACGCGATCGCCAGCAGGAACAAAAGACCGTTAAAGAACGCCCAGAAAAGATCGCTTTGAGTGGATCGCTCACCGTCAGAGAACTGGCAGATCTCCTAGCAGTTCCAGAAACCGAGGCGATCAAAATCCTGTTTTTCAAAGGTTTAGCAGTCAATATTACCCAAGGTTTGGATATTCCCACCGCGACCATGGTGGCCGAGGAATTGGGCGTTGAAGTAGAAACTCCTGAAGCCGAAACAGCCGCAGCCACTAAAATCACCGAAATGATCGAGGTCGGGGATATAGACAAACTGCAACTGCGGCCGCCAGTGGTGACGATTATGGGGCACGTAGACCACGGTAAAACTACCCTGCTCGACGCGATCCGGCAAACCAAGGTGGCCCAAGGAGAAGCTGGAGGCATTACCCAGCACATCGGTGCTTATCACGTCGATGTCGAACATAATGGTAAAAATCAGCAAGTGGTATTTTTAGATACCCCCGGTCACGAAGCCTTTACTGCCATGCGAGCTAGAGGGGCCAGGGTGACAGATATCGCCATTTTGGTGGTGGCAGCCGACGATGGAGTCAGACCTCAAACCGTAGAAGCGATCAAACACGCCCAAGCGGCGAAAGTGCCGATTATTGTCGCTGTCAACAAAGTCGATAAACCAGAAGCCCAACCCGATCGCGTCGAGCAGGAATTAACTCAATACGGCCTGCTGTCAGAAAAGTGGGGCGGTTCCACCATCATCGTGCCAGTTAGCGCCTTGAAGGGGGAAAACCTCGACGAACTGCTGGAAATGATCTTGCTGGTGGCAGAAATTGAAGAACTTTCTGCTAACCCCAATCGCCCAGCTAAAGGCACGGTAATCGAAGCCCATCTCGATCGAGCTAAAGGCCCCGTGGCCACCTTACTAGTTCAAAATGGGACGCTGCGGGTAAGCGATGTCTTGGTGGTCGGTCACGTCTTGGGTAAGGTTCGAGCGATGGTAGACGATCGCGGCGAGCGGGTAGAAGCTGCTACGCCGTCATTTGCGGTCGAAGTCTTAGGATTGAGCGACGTGCCAGCGGCTGGGGATGAATTCGATGTCTTCCCCAGCGAAAAAGAAGCCAGAGCGCTCGCCGACCAACGAAGCGAAGAGCAACGAGCATCTCGCCTACAAACTATGGGCGGGCGGCGCATCAGCCTGAATACAATCTCGGCCCAAGCCCAAGAAGGTTCGCTCAAGGAACTCAACTTGATTTTGAAGGCCGACGTACAAGGATCGGTAGAAGCGATTCTAGGGTCCTTACAACAACTGCCGCAAAAAGAAGTACAAGTGCGAGTGCTGTTAGCCGCTGCTGGCGAAATCACCGAAACCGATGTCGATCTAGCTGCGGCTAGCGGGGCAGTAATTATTGGTTTTAGCACTACCCTAGCTAGCGGCGCTCGTTTAGCAGGCGATCGAGCCGGGGTCGATATTCGGGAATACAACATCATCTACAAGCTGCTGGACGATATCCAAGCAGCCATGGAAGGGTTGCTCGATCCCGAACAGGTGGAAGAACCTCTCGGTCAAGTCGAGGTGCGAGCCGTCTTCCCCGTCGGTCGCGGTACGGTGGCTGGCTGCTACGTCTTATCGGGTAAAGCCATCCGTAATTGTCAACTGCGAGTGCTTCGGGGTGGAAAAGTTATCTATCAAGGCGTGCTGGATTCCTTGAAACGGGTCAAAGACGATATCAAGGAAGTCAATGCTGGCTACGAATGCGGCATCCGCGTCGATAACTTCAACGACTGGGCGGAAGGAGATATTATCGAAACCTTCCAAATGGTCAGCAAGAAACGTACCCTCTCGCAATAAGTTTAGGAGCATAGGGCATAGGGCATAGGGCATAGGGCATAGGGCATAGGGCATAGATTATTCTCCCCCTTCTCCCTCTCTTCCTCTCTCTGCCCTCTCTCCTAAGTAGTAAGGATTCATACATCAAGGAAGACTTTCGATCGATTGTATATCTGGATACCAAAAGTAGTAAAACCTGCCAGCTTATAATAGAAACGATCGCGATTTAAGCTAAATCGAAGATGGTAATTATTAAGGTTTAGCAGCAACAGATAACTCTACCTGTAGAATTGGTTTAAAGTGCAAAATTCAGAAAGCGGATTGTTAAAGATGGTTAGTTCTTATACCTCTAGGTACGATCGAGTATCCCAAGATTCTGAAATATGGGGCAATCTCAAGCAAGCGATCGCTCGCAGTTCTGGATTTAAGCGTTGGCAATCGGAACGCCCAGAAAACGAACAAGCCCAAGGCTTGAGCTTAGAAGATCGAGTGCGTCGCTATCTGCGCGAAACTCTAGAAACATTGGCTTACTAAATAGGTAGCGATCGATTATCGGTCGGTAATTAGTAGTTATTAATACTCAAACAGTTAGCCCCTGCTCCCAAGTAGGGGCTAACTGTTAATTGTGAATGGCAAATTGGTTTGACACGACTGACATTAGTAATTGGCAATAAAAATTACTCTTCTTGGTCGTTACGCCCTTGGTTAGCTGTAAGGAGAATTTTCTAGGGATACCTGACGAATTAGTCTCTGGAATTGGTCGTGTCTGCCATCTGGTCAAAACTCAAAATCGTGATACAATCACTTATTGCAAATATTTCTTATTTAGCACGCTCTTTCCTTCACATTTACCTTTATCATGACCCTGATTCTCTCCCAAGACTGGGACGAATTGCAAGAACAGGCTGCCGCCCCCCAAGCCGACAATCTGCTACTCGATGATTTCGAGGAACTGGCAGGTATTCCAGAAGACATCGGTCGCGGTTACAGTCGCGACATCAAGCTAACCCCTGGACTATGGTTGAATTTTTGGGATTGTCAATATCATCAGGATGTGGTCAGGAAAGCAGTTGTCCACGAGCATCCTATCCAGATTGGGGTTCAGATGTCGGGATACATCTACTTTGATGCGGTTCATCCGAATTTGGGTGGAACCTGTGGCTATTTTTCGGGGAGTGGAGTGTCGCCTGCTTATGTGGAAAAGTACCGAGGTGGCGATCGGATCGCTGGTGTGAATGTGGAGATCGAGCCAGAATGGCTAGAGGCATTTTTGCAAGCAGATCGGCAATACGGTTCTGACCTGCAAAAATTGCTGATTAAAGGGGAGGACTGGAAGAATTCGTTCTATCCGACTGTGACTCCAACAATGCGATCGCTGGCTCGACAAATGTGGAACGCTCCCTATCGAGGTGCGGCCAAGCGGATGTATCTTCAATCTAAGGTGTTTGAGTTATTAGCGATGCATCTCGATCTGTTTTCTAGCGAGAGAGAGCCAATCGATCGCCTACCGAAACTAAAACCAGACACGATCGCGCGTCTACATTACGCCAAAGAGATTTTGACGACTCAATTTGCCAATCCACCCTCGTTGTCAGAGTTAGCACAGCAGGTGGGAGTAAGCGATCGCACGTTGCAGCGGGGTTTTCGAGATTTGTTTAGCACTACGGTGTTTGGCTACCTGCACGACCTGCGGATGGAGCAAGCCAGACTGCTGCTGCACGGTCGAGAGATGCGCGTCTTAGAAGTTGCCCATGCCGTGGGTTTTTCTCATGGGGGATATTTCACGGCGGCGTTTAAGAAAAAGTTTGGTATTACCCCAAAGCAGTGTTTGGTGGGGAAGAAGGTGCTGAGGTAGATGCTGAACTGGGCGCTGAGTTGGCGGGACGGCTCATGGTGATGCCAAACAGCACCGACAGCAGGAGATTGAGATCGCTAGGAATTGCGTAGGTATTAATATCTTTTTGGATTTGCTGGGCTTGACGCTGCAACAGTCCAAATTTCCAAGTGTCACCTGTGGTGACAGCACCGTAAAGGATAGGAACGGTTGAGTCAGTCCATCGATCGAGGGCGATTAGTTCGACAGCCAACTGAGTAAAACCTCTGGCTAAATCGGCGTTCTTGGCTTCAATGACCAGCAGACTTTGAGCGGTGGGAATGAAATAGTCGAAACTACCTCTGAGCCAGGAGTTGACGCGAACCGGATATTCAATTTTGAGCGAAGCCTGGATAAACTTACAAACCGTTTTGAGAATCGGAAAAATTAACGCCTCGCGTCGAGCTATTTCTGAGGCTGGATCTACCAAAGTCAAATTTTCTTGGAGTTCAATCTTGAGCGGTTCTGGGTCGATCGGCAACTGTTGGGGCAAAGATAGCGAAACATTGCTCAAAGTGATGCCAAATTCTGCCAGAATGTCAGCCGTATCAAACACTAGCTCTGCATATTTGCTAAAGGTATAGCTTTCGGCTGGATCGAGAATGGTAGCTCTGCTCATGGTTGACTTCCAGGGTTGACTGCCTCTGATTTTAGTTGATACCAAATCTGCCGCGTACACCGATCTGCCCTCACCCCCAACCCCTCTCCCAAGCTTGGGAGAGGGGAGCCGGAGGCTCACAAGGGTAGACTTTTTACATTTGATGGTTTTGTTGGACACGGGGACGCGGGGAAAGGGAGATACGGAGATGTTTTGAGCCACTTTTTTGTATATTTAGTTACTTCAAATGCCAGATCTTCTACGTAATTAAAGTGCTTGCTCACACCTTTGTGAAAAACCTACCCTTGTGAGGGAGCCGGAGGCGGATCTTGGAAACCTGCTTTTGCTAAGCGGATTTAGTATCAATCCCCCTCTCCCACCTCACCGTACCCTCTCCTGCAAGGAGAGGGGAAAGGAAGTTTCTTTTTACTGGAGAGGGGGAAGAAAGACCAAAGTTTCACCTTCTCCCCTTCTCCCAAGTCCCCCCTTACCAAGGGGGGACACAGGGGGGGTGGGAGAAGGGGCTGGGGGATGAGGGCTGGATTCATGGTTTTAAAAACCGGATTTAGTATCAGATTACCCGATTTTTATTTTGGCGCTTTAGCGATAGAAATTGGCGCTCTAGCATATAGCGAAGTCGTCGATCGATCCTGTAGACTCCGCTTTAAGCTTATTAGCAAAAATTCTCTTTTGGTGTGAGATATGGTAGGGGCGCGAACAAATCGGTGGAGCTTAAGGCTGCTGGTGCTGCTGTTGTGGGCAATAATAGGTTTGCCTGCTCGATCGCAGGAGGTAGCAGAGAGCGACAACATAGAGAAACCCAGCAGTGAAGAAAACGCGATCTCTTTGCCTCTGTATCCCACTGCTCCACCCCAGCAAACTACCACTCCTTACTCCCTCTCAGATCGCGATCGACCTGCCACCACCGTCAAAGAGTGGATAACTCAAATTGAAGCTTCCCTGGTACAGATTACTGGAGTCCGGGTGGAGAAAACCGACACGGGCTTGCAAGTCATTCTGGAAACTCAAAACGGTACTCTACCCGTACCGGAAACTCAATCCCTCGACAAGGCGACGATCGCCGATCTTCCCAATGCCACTATTGCAGAAGAATTTTCTCAGGCTAACCCCATACAAGGAATTGCCCTAGTGAGCGTCACCAGATTGCCAGGTGACAAAGTGCGAGTGGTAATTACAGGAACGAACGCACCGCCCGTAGCTCAAGTGACATCGGAAGCGCGAGGATTAGTGTTTGCCGTGACGCAGGAAGACGAAATTCAAGTAGTGGTGACAGGAGAGCAGGATGAGGGCTACAACCCGTCGAGGGCAAGTACGGCAACTAGAACGGATACACCAATACGAGATATTCCCCAATCGATTCAGGTTGTACCGCGACAGGTGATTGAAGACCGTGGCGTACAAAGAGGGTTTGAAGCATTGGAAACGGTCAGTGGCGTTTTTGCTGCTGACACCAGAAGAGTCTATGCTGGAACTAACGCTGGCATTCGAGGGTTTCTTCAGTATAACCGCCTCCGAAACGGTCTACCTGGTGAAGGTCGTGACACTTTTACCCCAATCGGAACGATAGAGCAGATAGAAGTCCTGAAAGGCCCAGCCTCAGTTTTATTCGGAGCATTAGAACCGGGTGGGGTTGTTAATGTGGTGACTCGGCAACCTTTAGCCGAACCTTACTACAAAATAGGATTGGAAGTAGGTAATTATGGGTTTTATCAACCCAGCATTGATTTATCAGGACCGTTGACTGAGGATGAAAGTGTCCTATATCGCCTAATTGCTGCTTATCAGAGTGGAGGATCTTTTAGAGATTACACTTCTATCCAAGATCGAACAATATCTATTGCACCCTCACTTAGTTTTAAACTGGGAGATCGAACAAATTTAAACCTTTACTACGAGTACGCTGACATCAAGGCAGGTGACTTAGACGAACCCATTCTCAGCGATGGTCGCTTAATACCTATTGATGTTAATCCTCACTACTTGTCATCCGCAACTAATCAGACTCATAAAGCTGGGTATACCTTCACCCACGAATTTAATGATAATTTGCAGCTTCGCCATAGTTTTTCAGCAAGCTTTGCTAGATTACTAGACACAAGTATTGAATGGACAGATGTGTTGGACGATCGTTTCCTTGTAGGCTTCTATCCCTACAGTAATCCTAACTATACGGATCGGTATTTTGGGCTAATTGATTTGGTTGGAAAGTTCAAGACAGGCTCAATTTCCCATCAACTTGTAGCTGGCTTTGATTTTAATCGTGACATAAGACGTTCTGGGTTTGTCAGTGATTCGGTTGACTTACCTCCTCTAGATATTTTCAATCCAAACTATAATATCCCACTGCCAGAAATCCCATCTCCTGCAATACAAGACATTAGCACTAGCCAGACTTATGGAGTTTATCTTCAAGACCAGATTGCCTTTAGCGATCGTCTGAAAATGCTAATTGGGGGTCGTTACGATTGGACAACCAATGAAAGCGGTCCGATTGATGGTGATAAAACCTCTCAAAGTGATGGAGCCTTTAGCCCCCGAATTGGCTTAGTCTATCAACCCAGCAAAACTGTTTCACTCTATGCCAGCTACAGCCAATCCTTCCTTCCGACAATAGGACGTAACCCCGATAACGAACCGTTTGAACCAACGCGGGGAACTCAATACGAAGTCGGAGTCAAGACGGATTTCTTCGATGGTAAACTTTCGACAACCTTGGCTGCCTATCATCTTACAAAAACAAATGTATTGACCCCTAATCCCGATCCCGATCTGGCGAGAGAAGGTTTTAGCGTGCAAGTTGGGGAACAACGGAGTCGTGGTATTGAGTTAGATGTCGCAGGTGAAATTTTGCCAGGTTGGAAGATCATTGCTTCCTATGCCCTGACAGATGCAGAAGTTACTAAAGATAATAATATACCTAGTACTATTGGTCGAGGTCTGCCAAATACGCCATTACACCAAGCAAGTCTCTGGACGACCTACACTATCCAAAGCGGAGATTTGCAGGGGCTAGGATTTGGCTTAGGGCTGTTTTATGTGGGGGATCAAACCGCTTATGTAACAGGTCAAACCGATGGCTATTTCAGAACTGATGCGGCACTTTACTACCGTCGAGATAGATTGAATGCAGCAATCAATGTTCGTAACCTTTTCAACACCGACTATATTACTGGTTCCAGTTTTACTACACTCTACGTCGAGAGAGGAAAGCCACTGACCATTGTTGGCTCTGTTAGTTGGGAGTTTTAAACTAGCACGAATTGTCATAGAGTTTAATGCGGTAAGCGACACTAACCAATGAATGTCAAGAAACACCTGATAAGTTATAGGGTAATCAAGCCATTGGCATTAATGGCTTTAACTTTTCTTTTGATTACAGCCTGCAACAGTTCGGTGATTCGATCGAGCAATATTTCAACAGATCGATCAGAAACAGCTACTAAGTGTCGAGTTGTCGAACAAACTGGAGGAAAAGCCTGTATCCCTTTTAAACCGCAGCGGATTATTACTTTAGAGCCTTGGTTCCTCGATCCTCTGTTTGCTCTTGGGATAAAGGAATCTATTGTGGGTACAACTTGCTATGATTTCATGACGTGGATAAAGCAAGAACAAGAGTGCGTTACCCTTGGCTTATCCTCAGAGCAGCTAAAGCATCTGAAAAATATAGAAAAAGTAGGTAATATCTACTCACCTTCCTTAGAAAAACTTCTTCTTCTCAAGCCAGATTTAATTTTGGGACTGAATTGGACTGGATCGGTCTATAAGCAGTTAGCCGATATTGCGCCTATGATATCTTTTCAATCGGATGACATAAAGTTTTCTTTCAAAACCTTTCTTCGACGCTTTGCTCGACTTTTTGACCGTGAAGAAGTTGCAGAAGAGATTCTCGTGCAATATCAAAATCGTATTGCAGAAGTACGCAAGCAGCTAGACGATCGGCTCAAAAATGCAGAAGTTTCGGTAATTATTTATGGTTGTTCGGGTAATAATGAATTTTCAATATCACCACGATGGGCAGTCTGGTTCCAAATTTTAGGCGATTTGGGTATTAGAATCAAACCTGTATTTTCAATGAATCAAGAAGATTGGTGTAGAACAAATAGCATTGAGACTATCAATAATTATGATTCTGATATTTTATTAATCGCCAATTTTTACAGAAAATCAGGTACTTTTCTGCTAGAGAAACCACTTATCGCTCATCTCAATGCAGTTAAAAATGGACGTGCTTATGTCATAGATGGTCAAGATGTATGGGATGTCTATGGTCCGTATGGAGTAAATAGACTCCTAGATATACTTGCTGAGAAGTTGTTAAAAGCGGCACAAACTTTCTAACTTTCAGATTGCACCTTCTTTCTTCTACGATCGAATCTCTGAAGTGGCAGGAGGGCGATCGAGTTAGGCGTTGCAGACACGAGGCGATGGGATGGATGGATATAGCGATCGAGTTTGGTAGAGGGCGGGCGATCGCACAATTTCGAGGAAGAAAGCGATCGTTCCTAAAAAACTTGGGATACAGGTACATCCGGCATTTTCTGCAACTCTTGCAGCATCGAAAGGGTGAAATTGTAGAGGAGCGATCGCCCTGTAGGAGAGTGACTAGCAACCAATGCAGCAACGAGTACAGAAGTGTCAAATAACACTCTCACTTGGAGCCTAATTCCTGAATGCGCTCTTCTCGAAGTTCATCAATAAAATGATTAAAGTTGAAATCAGCGATCGCTTCAGTATCGACAACCAAAACATTGCCTTCATAGTAAACTCTTGGTTGCTCTTGGCATGGTTTAACGATTTGCTGTTGCCACAGGCGCACTAAATCGAGCAATACCCGAATCAATTCATCCGGCGATCGCTCGATGGCTTGAATCAGTTCCTCTTTGGGAGCCATTTACATTTTGCCTGAACCCTACATCCCCTATGTTAGAGCCTAAATGCTTAATTTATCGCACAATTTTGAGGAAGAAAGCGATCGTTTGCTGCCAGCCCTACCGCCACCCTCAATACCTATCTCGGACAAGCTTGGCCCTGCGACCAAACAGTGGCATTAGCATCTTTAGCCTTGCACGACAAATTGTTTGGCAGCAACTATCGTAAAAATTGGATGAGCGTGGCAACTTTCTATCACTTATTCTCCGAGATCGGTGAGACTTGACTTCTTTCAAGATGTCGGGCTGTCAGGCAAAATCGAGGTATCTACTCTACCATTCGATCGATCGCGATGTACGTATACTTAGGCAGAGAAACTTGTGGAAATTTAGCCGCAGCAGAAGCACGGGAATGGCTGGTAACTAATGGGACTGGCAGCTATGCTTCTGGAACGGTAGCAGGCTTGCTGACCCGCTGCTATCACGGCTTGTTAGTCGCCGCCCTGAAACCGCCTTTAGGCAGAACCATACTGCTAACTAAATTAGATGAAATCGCCCGATATGAAGATCGCCTCTATCCACTCAGCACCAATCGCTGGCAGGATGGCACGATCGATCCTGAAGGCTACAGAGCGATCGAACGCTTTCACTTAGAAGGAACTACTCCCGTGTGGAGTTTTGCAGTAGCTGATGCCTGGTTACAAAAGCGGATCTGGATGCCACCAGGAGTTAATACTACTTATATTCGTTACAACTTGCATCGAGCCACTCTACCCTTAACCCTGAAGATTAAAGCTCTAGTCAACTATCGAGATTTTCACGGTCGAACTCGCAAAGACTGCGAAATGACGATAGCAACTGTCGATCGAGGAGTTAGGGTTACTGCTTTACCTGGGGCTGTTCCCTTCTACGTGTTGAGCGATCGAGGTGAATTCTCTCCAGCTAACGATTGGTACTACGGATATGAGTTAGCTGCCGAACGCGATCGCGGCCTGTGCGATCTAGATGACAATCTTCACGCCGTTACCTTTAATATCGCCTTGCAACCTGGGGAAGCGATCGCTATTGTTGCCAGTACCGAACCCAATCCCGATTTAGATAGCACCGCTGCCTGGGAATTACGCCAGAATTATGAAGAACAACTGTTAGAGAGCAGCAAAAGAAAGATGGGGAGAGGGGGAGATGGGGAGAGGGGGAGACAAGAGCAGCCGGCGCTTGTAGAGACGCGAGAGCTCGCATCTCGAAGCACGCAAGTAGAGGGGCAAGATAATTCCGATCGCAAATGGATAGACCAACTGATACTAGCTGCCGACCAGTTTATCGTCAACCGATCGCTCCCAGACAATCCTGATGGCAAAACGATTATCGCTGGCTATCACTGGTTTACCGACTGGGGACGGGATACGATGATTAGCTTGCCAGGTTTAACCCTGGCTACAGGCCGCCCAGAAATTGCTCGATCGATTTTGCGAACTTTTGCTAAATACGTCAGCCAGGGAATGTTGCCAAATCAATTTCCCGACGACGGCACGCCTCCCGCAGACTCGGAATACAATACTGTTGATGCTACCCTGTGGTATTTTGAAGCCATTCGCGCTTACTACGACAGCACTGGAGACGACCCTTTACTGGACGAGCTATTTCCCGTCTTAGCAGAGATCGTTGACTGGCATCGGCGCGGAACCCGCTATAACATCCACCTCGATCCCAGCGATGGGCTAATTTATGCCGGACAAGAGGGAGTACAACTGACTTGGATGGATGGCAAGGTATACGATTGGGTAGTTACGCCTCGGATCGGCAAACCAGTAGAAATTAACGCCCTCTGGTATAACGCCTTGCGGATAATGGCCAAGTTTGCCCGCCAACTAAGGCAGCCAGATCGAGAATATGAAGCTATGGCAGAGTCAACTTTAAAAGGGTTCGATCGCTTCTGGAACCCCAATCTCGGTTATTGTTTCGACGTTATCGATACTCCAGCGGGAGATGATGCTAGTTTAAGACCCAACCAAATATTTGCCGTCTCGCTGCCCCAAAGTCCTCTAACTTCCACTCAACAGCGAAGTATAGTGGAAGTCTGCGGGCGATCGCTCCTTACTCCCTATGGTTTGCGCAGCCTCAGTCCTGACGATCCTCAATATCGGGGCGAATACCAGGGCGATTCCTTGCATCGGGATGGGGCGTATCATCAAGGAACGGTCTGGGGATGGCTTATCCGACCTTTTATTTTAGCACATTTGCGAGTTTTCAACGATATCGTACAAGCCCGTCAGCTACTCGAACCCATGTCGCATCATTTACTCAATGCTGGCTTGGGAACGATTAGTGAAATTTTTGATGGCAATGCCCCCATGAAACCAAAAGGTTGCATCGCTCAAGCTTGGTCTGTGGCTGAAGTTCTGCGGGCATGGTTGGCAACAGAAGATTAAGGAGTTCGGAATTCGGAGTTCGGAATTCGGAGTTAAAAATTCCCCCCTCTCTCCCTCACCCTTTTCTCGGTGGAACTGCCATTCCTCGTTGCACCGCTGGACGCTCGCCGATCGTTTCAAACCAACGTTTGAGATGCGGATGTTCGTCTAAGGTTAATCCTTGAAATTCATAGCTTGCTACCCACGGAAAAGTAGCAATATCGGCAATTGAGTAATCGCTACAAATAAATTCTTTATCTGCTAATTGCCGATCTAAAACGCCGTAAAGTCGCAGGGTTTCTTTTTCATAGCGATCGATCGCATAGGGAATTTGTTCGGGAGCAAACCTTTTAAAGTGGTTCAATTGACCGAACATCGGGCCGACACTTGCCATTTGAAACATCAACCACTCTAAAACTTGAAATCTACTTTTTTGCTCTGCGGGCAGCAATTTTCCAGCTTTTTCAGCTAGATAAATCAAAATTGCTCCAGATTCAAACACTATCATCCCTGACTCTCGATCGACGATCGCTGGGATCTTGCTATTAGGATTGATTACCACATATTCTGGGGTAAATTGATCTCCTTTAGTGATATCGATGACATGAACCTCATAAGGAAGCTCGACTTCCTCTAGCATGATGGAAACTTTGCGTCCATTAGGGGTGGTAAAAGTGTAAAGATCGATCGTAAGTAAGTCAGACATCAGAAGTTCAGGAGTTCAGAAGTTCAGAATGTAGAGACGTGAGATCTCGCGTCTTTACAGAAGTTCAGAAGTTTAGTAGTTAGTGGTCAGTAGTTAATTTTCACATCTCGCCCTCTCCTATATTATGCTTAGCTCGCTACCCGAACTCATTATCGGTATTCGTCAGGGTCAGATCGGGAGTTTTCCTACTGATACTGTACCAGCCTTGGCAGTTTTGCCAGAGAACTCACCACTGATTTTTGCTGCCAAGGAGCGAAGTCAAGATAAACCCTTAATTTTAATGGGATCTGATGCCGCTTCTCTCTGGTCTTTTGTCAAGGGTAGCCCTGAAGAAAGAGAAATTTGGCAACAAGTAGCCGAACAATATTGGCCTGGTGCTTTGACTTTAGTTTTACCAGCTAGCGATCGAGTTCCTGTAGCTATGAACCCTACCGATCCAACTACCATCGGATTGCGAGTACCAAACTGCGCGATCGCCCAAACGATTCTATCCCAAACGGGCCCTCTAGCTACTACTAGCGCCAATCGATCGGGCGAACCTCCTTTACTAACTATGGCAGAAATCGATCGGGCTTTTCCTGAAGTTCTTACCCTAATAGATGAAGAATCATCGGCTATCAGTTTAGTTAGCGGCACTCCTTCAACTGTTGCTAAGTGGAATAGTAATGGTTGGGAGATCTTGCGATCGGGAGCAGTTAAACTAGAATAAGTCTCCTGAAACTTAATTAGAAAAAATGACAGCTAAAGCGGATACCGATATTAGAGAACTCAAGGAACTGATTGTAGGTCGATTTGGGCAGCTAGACGGCAAGATTGACGATTTAAAAATCAATCAAGCTCGATTTGAGGAAAAAGTTAATTCTTTAGACCAAAAGCTCGATCGAGTAGAAGTAGATATTAGTCAACGTCTAGACGATCTGAACGTTCAATTCAATCAACGTCTGAACGATCTGAACGTTCAACTCAATCAACGTCTAAACGATCTGAACGTTCAACTCAATCAACGCCTGAACGATCTAAATAGCCAATTAAATAAAAGATTAGATGATACCAATTCTCAGATCGTTCAACTTCAAGGACGAGTAACCAGCCAAACAAACTGGTTTATCGGCATCTTTACTGTTTTAGTAACTGGACTTTTAAGAATTCTGGGCAAGATTGCCTTTTTTCCAAATCCTTAAATTTAGATTTTCTTCTATTTATTAACCAACAATCTAATACGAATTACTAAACTTGTGACTTCATCTATTCAAGCAGCGATCGCCCTCTGGCTGATATTAACGCTTCCTAACAACTTGCTCGCCGCTAAAAGTGCTACAGCGGGTATCATTGCTCAAAACTCTTCATCTCATCATCCGGCTGAGATCGTCACCGATTTTGCTGTCGAACTAGCTGCCGCCGATAATCTGCCGTCAGCATCAGAATTATTCGATCGCGCCGTGCAAATAGCTTTAGCGATCGAGCAACCAGCAGATCGCTTGACTACTTTAATCGCGATCGCTGCCAAGATGGCAGCCGCTGGAGAACGGCAATGGGCCCTAGAAATTCTGGAACGAGCCGTGAAACTCGTTCCTGAAGATAATTATTTAGCTTTATCGGCGATCGCTCTCGATGTAGCAAAGTTGGGCAAAAAAGATCGCGCTTGGCAACTATTCGATCGATCTGTGAAAGTTTATCAAATAGCTATTAAAAAGGCAGAGCCAACTGAAGATCCTTACTTCAGAGATAGCACTTTGGTCAACGTTATCATTAATATGGCTCAAGCCGGAGAAATCGATCGAGCGCTGCAAGTAACTCAAAAACTCTCTTCTCCATTAAGTCAGGCAGAGGCATTCAATGGCATTGCTACTGCTCTGATTGCTGCTGGCAAGACTGAAGCAGCAAAAGCACCTTTAGAGCGAGCGCTAGAAATTACTAGTAAAATTGCCGATGATGACATCAGATATACTTACCAGTCGAATGGTAGTTGTGGCAATGAAAAGTTTGGTTTGTTAGTAAAAATTGGAAATAATCTAACTTTATTAGCCCAGGTCGATCGAGCCTTAGAGATTGCCAGTAAAATTTATGGTTGCGCTTCTGCTAGTGGAGATTATTCAGCCGATTATCAACTTGCGGCATTTACAGGTATTCTGAGTCATTTCTCTAATAAAGAGCAAGTAAAACAGATTTGGAACAGTGCTAGAACCGTTAGAAGTAATAGCGAAAAAGGTTATATTTGGTCGGCGATCGCGCTCAAATTAATTGCTCTAGGCGAAACCGAGCTAGCATTCAATATTGCTGAAAAAATAGCTGCCCAAACCTCTTCTGGCTATACTTTAGACCCCCCGTTTATTGGGGCTAAAGAAGAACAAATGATTGAGATTGCCCTCAAGCTGGCAGAAGCAGGAGATAGAGATCGATCGCAGAAAATTGTTGATAAGTTCGACGAACCTTTGAAAAGCCAAGTTAGAGCGCTTACTGCTATCTCGATAGCCGGAAAGCTCTACCAACAAAATAAATCGGAACAAGCCAACAGTTTACTATCGCAAAGCTTACAATTACCTCAAATTAATCCCGATTCCAAACGAGTTTATGATGACTACAACCTAACTAAGTCTAGAGATATTCGGCAGCAAATTGCGATCGAACTAGCTAAAATCGGACAGATAGACCGCGCCCTACAAATCTCTCAAACCGTAACTGAGGAATGGTGGCAGCAAAGCGTTGTCACTCAAATTGCTTTAGCTTTGGCAGAAAAGGGAGACGTACAAACTGCTTTTCAAGTCGCTCAAAAGATTAACAGCAATTCCGATCGAGTAGAGTTTTTGAAGGCTATAGCTCCTAAATTAACTACCAAAGATCGAGTCGAAACTGCATTACAAACCGCTCAAAAAATCTTAGCAGATCGAGAGGCAGGTGGTTTGAAAGATGACGCGATCGCGGTTATTGCCTCCAAGTTCATCGAAGTTGGAGAAATCGATCGAGGCCTGCAACTTGCCAAAACTACCAAAAGCGAAGAGGTGGGAGTTAGCGTCGCTCGGCAGTTAGCTAAATCGGGAGAAACTGCCCAAGCTTGGGAAATTTTGCAATCTCTGCCCGAACGCAGCCCTAAAAAAGCAGAAGCGATCGCTGATTTAGCAGTTCAGTTGACCAAAAGTAGCAAATAATATCCCCATTTCAGGTGAGAGAAGAGAGAATTTTTGACTTACGCTCTACACTACTGAAATCCTGCCTCCTAAACTCCTAAACTTCTTTTCCCACCAAAACCCCATTGAGGAAAATATCGGCCAGTCCTTCTGCCATTTCTTGCATTTCTTTGGGGGAGGCTCCTGGTTCGATAATAGTGTTGTAGCTAAACCCGGCGATCGCAAACATTCCCAAAAATACCTGGGCTACTACTTTGGGGTTCATCTGCCGATAGATGCCTTTATCCATGGCGGTTTGAAAAAAAGCTTCAGCCACATCGGTCATTTTGGCGATCGCTTCTGACTGAATGCGATCGCGCAATTCTGGGTGAAACTGGGCTTCCATGAAGCAAACCCGCATGATGTTGGCGTTTTCGCGCAAGTTCAACATCCGCCGATTCATGACTTGCGCTACGGCTTGATAGCTGCCCATTTCGCTCAATTCGGTGAGCAAATCGGTCAACAAATCTACCCACCCTTGCGTCGCTACTTCAATTAAGATTGACTTTTTGTTAGCAAAATGTCGAAACAGCGTCCCTTCAGCGACTCCAGCCTTTTCTGCCAAATCGCGAGTGGTCGTGCGATCGTATCCATCTTTAGCAAACAATTGTTGAGCCGATCGCAAAATCCGAGTGCGGGTTTGCTCTTCTGACTGAGGAAGTCGATTAAAGAGTCGCATAGAAGTTTAGTGAATGGTTAACCGAGCCGACATCAAGCCTTATTTTCCCTGCTAAAGTTACCTACCCGCTAAACCTTCACATTTTGTTAGCAGTTACACAACTTTAATAGCTATTCTCTTGTGGGATAGCCCTCTGGGCTGTCCCTATGCGGCGCTTGCCTACATAATAGTGAAGGCATTGCTCTAACTCGATTATGCTGTCTCAATACTGGAAAACCATCATTAATACTCGTTGTTATCGCCCGATTATCGGATTTATCGCCGTTTTCCTCTTGGCTTGGGGAGTCATTTTTTCACCTGTTGCTTGCGCCCAAACGCAGACACCAACTCCAACTGAGTCGATCGCACCTTATTTAGAACGAGCGATCGGTAAAGTGACTGAGTTTCGCTTAAATAACGGCATGAAATTTATCGTCATGGAACGACACGAAGCCCCAGTAGTGTCATTTATCACCTATGCCGATGTCGGTGGAGTTGACGAACCCGTCGGGAAAACTGGTGTGGCTCACTTTTTAGAACATTTAGCTTTTAAGGGTACTACTCGGATTGGCACCAAAAACTCGAAAGCAGAAAAACCGCTGTTAGATCGCCTCGATGAGTTAGCTGTGGAACTGCAAACAGCTTTAAAGACATATAAAGAAAACCATCCGAAGGTTGTGCGATTGCAGCAAGAATTCGATCGAGTTGAGGCTGAAGCCGCTAAATATCAAATTCAAAATGAATACGGTCGGATTGTCGAGCAAGCTGGAGGAACGGGATTAAATGCTGCTACTTCTGCTGATGCTACTTTTTATTTTTATAGCTTTCCTGCTAATAAGTTAGAGTTGTGGATGTCCTTAGAATCAGAACGATTTCTCGATCCGGTATTTCGCGAATTTTATCGAGAAAAAGAAGTGATTCTAGAAGAACGCAGGCTGCGAACCGATAACTCGCCCAGCGGTCAGTTATTTGAAGCTTTTCAAAATGCTGCTTTTCAGGTGCATCCCTACAAACGTCCGGTAATTGGCTATAACCAAGATATTCGCAACCTGACGAGACAGGACGTGCAGCAATTTTTCGACACCTACTATATCCCTAGTAAATTAACCATGGCGATCGTGGGCGATGTCAATCCTCAAGAGGTGAAACGGCTAGCAGAAGTTTATTTCGGTCGCTATCAAGCTAAAATGGCATCTCAAAATAAAATTCCCGCCGAACCGCCTCAAACTAAACCCCGACAAGTCGAGTTGAAGCTGCCAGCCCAACCCGTATATTTAGAGGGCTATCACCGTCCGGGTTTCAAACATCGCGATAATGCGATCTACGAAATCATTACTAGCATTCTCAGCGACGGCCGGACTTCTCGCCTTTACCAATCTTTAGTAGAAAAACAACAGTTAGCTGTAACGGCTGAAGGTTTTAATGGTTTTCCAGGCGATAAATATCCGACTTTAATTATCTTCTACGCCGAACCAGCCCCCGGTCGGACGATCGATGAGGTCGCAGCAGTTTTACAAGCTGAAATTAAACGCCTGCAAACCGAACCAGTTTCAGCTTTAGAGTTAGAAAGGGTAAAAAAACAAGCGCGAGTGGCTTTGTTAAAAACGCTCAATTCTAATATGGGAATGGCAGAAAATTTAGTCGCCTATGATGTCAAAACTGGTAGTTGGCGCAATTTGTTCGATGAATTAGAAGCGATCGCTTCTGTCACTCCTGCGGACATTCAACGAGTTGCCAAAGCTACTTTTAAACCTGAAAATCGCACGATCGGCAAGATTTTACCAAAGTGAACATTTAAGCGATCGCCTCTGCTTTTGGCGATTTCACCTATCGATAGTTTTCTTGCCTTCTTTTTCTGCGACTATCTGTTTGAATAATTCAAATTGTTCCTGTTCTTCAGCTTGATTTTTTGGCAAATAGAAAGTTTTGGCTGGCGAAGATAGCTGGCGGCGACTAAATAGAACTCGCAAAGCCTCAAGATCGTCGTCATTACGATGCTCTAGGGCATAAGCTCTCAGTTCGGCATTAGTCATAGTTTCAAAATTCGGTTTCATATAAACTCCCAAAGTCCATTAGGGGGGACAATAATTTCTAACTCGTCGCCAGCAAGAATATAGACATCTCCTGTTTGGAGATCGAAACGAAAAAGATGGATATCTTTGTAGCAGTTAGATAACCACTGACAAACTTGGAGACAGGCTTGGGCTTGTTCGTTGGTTGGGTTGATAGTGGTTTCCTCAATTCTGGCATAGATATTATCAGATGGGCGATCGCCTCTGTCACTCCTGCCGATATTCAACGAGTTGCCAAAGCTACTTTTAAATCAGAAAATCGGACGATCGGCAAGATTTTACCGCGCTGACGATCCAATCTAGGTGGAGGATGTCTCAGATCGCCTTCACATCAAGCTCAAGAAGATGCGGCGAATGAAAATGAAACCAATTAACCTATTTGAATATGAAGCACTGGCTAGCCAAAATCTCTCTCAGATGGCCTGGGATTACTTTGCCAGCGGCGCGGGGGATGAAGTAACGCTGCGAGACAACCGAACCGCCTTTGAAAGATTGAAACTCCGTCCGCGAATGCTTGTTGATGTCAGCCAACGGGATTTAAGAACTACAATTTTGGGGCGATCGCTGTCAATGCCAATTCTCATCGCTCCCATGGCTTTTCAATGTCTGGCTCATTCCGAAGGCGAACTCGCCACGGCTAGAGTTGCTGCCGATCTAGGCATAGTGACGATTTTGAGTACGATGGCCACCAAGAGCATAGAAGAAGTAGCTGCGGTAAATAACGGTTCTCCTCAATGGTTTCAACTGTACGTGCATCGCGATCGCTCCCTCACCCGCGCTTTAGTCGATCGCGCCTATAAAGCCGGATTCAGCGCCCTGTGTTTGACGGTAGACGCTCCCATGTTGGGCAGGCGAGAAAGAGATACCCGCCATCAATTCCATCTACCAACGGGGCTGGAACTAGCTAATTTTGTGGGGTTAGAAGGGTTTGAAATGCTCCAGGAAGCGGGCGAATCGAGTCTGTTTACCTATTTTGCTAGACAACTAGATCCGAGCATTACCTGGGACGATTTAGAGTGGTTGCAATCTCTCTCGCCTTTACCTTTGGTAGTCAAAGGCATTTTGCGCGGCGATGATGCGCTCCGGGCTGTAGAACGTGGGGTCAAAGCCATTATCGTTTCCAATCACGGCGGCAGACAACTCGATGGGGCGATCGCTACTATTGATGCTTTAGGCGAAGTAGTAGCAGCCGTAGGCGGTAGGGTCGAAGTCTTGGTAGATGGGGGTATCCGTCGCGGTACGGATATCCTCAAAGCCTTAGCTTTGGGTGCTAAAGCAGTCGCGATCGGCCGTCCGATTTTGTGGGGGTTAGCAGCGGGTGGGGCAGTAGGAGTACAGCACGTTTTAGAGCTTCTCAAAGCTGAGTTAGATTTGGCAATGGCATTAAGTGGTTGTGCCAAATTAGCTGATATTGACTCTAGCTTGATAAGCCCTTAGTTTTCTCGCGTTCTAATTTCTTCCTTGATTTCGATCGTCTGACAAATAAAAAAGCAATGTTGGGTTTACTGTCGTCAACCCAACCTACATCTACAACATCATTTCAAGGAGATTTTTTGTTCGTACTCAATTGCAACTACCTTTTAAATGCAGCAAGATTGCAGAAGAAAGTCCGTCCCAAAGAGGAGTATTGAGATCTGCTGTTCTTAAGGCTGCTGCCGTCCAAGCATTACAACTTTTCAAAATAGAGTAACTACCGATCGCTTCATAGAAATTAGCATTGAGGTTGTAGCCATCGCCAGCGATAATTGCTCGTTGCTGTTTATCAATCTGAAAGGAACCTTTAATGTATGCCATTAAGTTTAAATAGTCATCTCGATCGACTTTGACACACTTCACCTCAAAGTTTTGGGGAATATCGACAAGTTTCTCTACGTACATAACCGAAGGCCCTGGCGTAAATAGAGCATCTAAGGCATTAGAAAGCTTAAAATCTTCTGGCGTAGGAGTTGCCATATAGAATAAGCGATCGCCCCAACCAAAGCTCAAATATTTGTAGCCTTCAGCACCATTGCTCGTCAGTTCTCGCAAGCCCAAGTGTTGATGCCAGTCGAAAATTTCTTCGCGAATGGGAACAATAATATTTGTATGAACGCCGACATTAGAGACGCAAACTTGAAAATCACAACCTGTTTTGGGAGCGTACACCCATTTTCTTGGAGTTAAATAACCGATCGCGAGCAAAAGCAGCCCAGATAAAAGAGCGATCGCCGTCCATCGGCAAACCCTTTTAACTAACCTGAGTTTTCTTGGGCGAACTTTCTTTTCCAAAACTGATAACTCGATTAGGCGTACGAACTTTTCTGATAAGACAAAATCAGATAACGAATTATTTCCAAGCGACTCACCCACTCAGCAATAACGGCTGAATTTCCTAATTGATTATTATCCGTTTGAAGCTGAAGCGATCGCAGCATAGGATAAGTAGGTATAGTGTTCTGAGTAATATTCTCTTCGACTACAGGGGTAAACCCTGTATTTCGAGCTAGTTGGCGGTAATCATTTAAAGTGAAACTACTATCTACGTATCCAAAAAAGTTATTAATCATCGAGTTGCCAAAAGTAGACATAAGCCCGATTAAAGGTTGAAGTAATTGTTCGGGAACGAAATCGCAGATAGCAAGTTTGCCACCTGGTTTTAATACTCGATATGCTTCTTGAAAAAAGCGCTGGCGACTGGGAAAATGAAAGATGCACTCAACAGCTAATACCAAATCGAAAGAATTATCTGCAAACGGTAGCTGACAAGCATCTCCTCGAACGAATTCGATCTGATTGGAATCGCGCGGCTGTACTTGTTCTCTGGCGCGATCGATCTGCCGAGAGTCGATATTTAAACCTACTAATTGCAGGTTAGAAAAGCGATCGTTCAAGCTACTAATAGTGCCACCAAACCCGCAACCGCAGTCGAGAATGCGCTGTCCGTCTGTGGCTCCTCCAGCTTGGTAAACTTTTTGAGTCAATTTTTCGGCGGCGGCGGCAAAGTTATCTACCGAACCATCTGCGAGGGTAGGATTTTCCCAATAACCCCAATGAACGTGCAGCCCAAAACATTTGATAATTTCGCTGTTACCCTGCCGAAAGTCCTCTAACAAAAAATCGAAATATGGTAATTCTATCGGCCGATCTTGACTCATAAATTTACTCTAATTTGATTTGGTAGATTACTCCATCGTCGATCGTACTTCATAATTGATAATTCCGGTGGCAGATCCTCGCTGAAGTAGGTTATTTTGGAGCCACGATCGAGGAAAAGACGAGCCATGTTTGACAAAATTAGGAATCTAGCGATCGCGCTCTTACCGATCTTGGCATGGGGTTGTATCGCTCAAACTGCTGAATCGCCCAAGCCTGACAAGCAAAGCCAAGCAGCCCTCAAGCCCCCTGTCTGCCAACAACCAGACTCATCTGAGTCATTATCGTCTTTTAAAAATCCCCTCCCCCGCTGGCAGAAATATCTAAAGCAGGAAAACGTCGAGTCTACCGTAGGTTCTTGGGTGGGTGACTTCAACGGCGATGGCAAGTTGGATGTAGCCACTACCGAGCCTGCTGGTTCCTTTCCCTATGCTAAACTACACGTCCTTTTCGACGCGCGAGAACCGCAACCGAGCAGAAATATCTCTTGGCAAAACTCGGCTTTGTGGGCCAGTCCGGTGAAGTTGAGAACCGAAAGCGCAGCCTGGGCAATTAGGCAACTGCCAGATCTGCAAGCAGTGTTATGTCCCCATCAAAGTGTATTTGTTTTGGGCGATCGCGCGCCCACGATCGTCTTTTGGCATCCAGAAGAAAAAGTATTTTACCAACAACAAATTATTTCACCCGAATGGCAAGCGCAGCAACAACGCGCCCAATCTCTAGTTCCAAGGGCTTTTAAACTCAAAATCGGGCGCAATCAAGCCAGTCAAAACTTCCAGCAAGCTTTTGTCGGTGACTTCGATGGCGATGGTAAAGACGAACTCCTGGTTTACGACGTTAAAGACATTTACGATCGCGGTATTATCTATCGCTACTTGCCAGGTTCTAAGACTCCAGAGATCCAAACCATTGACTATGGTGGCTCAGGTGGAACTGTATTTCGAGGCGGCGAGTTTACAGAACATCGGCCCTTACTTAGCGGGATTTCAGGTGAAGAGAAAATCGTCAAAGCTCCTGGAGAATTTTTGGTGCTATGGACGGATAAATCTGCGGTTCATGTAGTGTTGCATAAAGGTAAGTGGCGAGTTCTGTGGATGGCAGATTAATATGTTTGAGTTTGCCTTGCCAAGAATTATTTCATGAGATAAGGTGGCAGCTTAGCCACGTCTTTGAATAGCATAAGCGTAGAGTCGATCGGGATTTGGTAAATAGATGCCATTAACGGGAGTTCCCAGCATCCGAGCCGAAACGAGCGCACCCTAGACCGAAGATTGAAAGACTTTTTCCTCTTCCAGGGCAGCGCGATCGCCTGCAAGATTTGAGTCAGCTTTTGAATTAGAGCGATCGCCCCTATTGCTAGCTGAAGTAGAAGATCGCGATCGGTGTTTCGGTTGTTAGCTGACTACTGCGACCAATTTATCAAGATTCTCGATCGCTGATACTCCGATCTGAGAATAACCTGACCCTTCTCTATTCAACCAAATGCCTTTCATTCCCACTGCTTGGGCCGCTAATACATCATTTTGCAAACTATCGCCAACATAAGTGCATTCTCGTGCCTTGACTCCGGCTCGACGACACGCACTCAAAAAAATGCCTGGTTTTGGTTTAGACACTCCAATCTCTTCAGATACAACAACAATATCAAATCGATTTGCAATACCTGTTTGGCGCAACTTTTTCGCCTGCTGCTCGCTGTTGCCATTAGAGATGATGCCAAGCCTGCGATTTGATAGGGTATTTAGGCAAGGCCAAACATCATCAAATAATGTCCAGTTATCTTCATAATGTTGCAAATAAATAGCAAAACGCTCGTCTGCTTCATCATCTGTAAGACACAACTTAACTTTTTGAAATAGTTCTCTTATGCGTCTGCGGCGATGTTCGGCAAAGGTGATTTCTCCTCGCATGAAAGTAGCAAAGTGTCTCTCCATGACAGCTTGCCAAAACTGACAAAACTCTTCTGAGGTATAGGGCAATAAAGACGAAAATTGCTGCAAAAATAATAAAGCTGCCGTGTCTTGAGCCTGCTGGTGATTAATCAAAGTTTGGTCGATATCGAAAAATATCATTGTTGCTGCCCAAGGCGATTCAACGCCAATTATCCCAAATCATATTGAATCCGGTTGAATAACCATAACAAACGGTAGTGCGAGCATCTTGCTTGCTGGAAAGGAATTCAAGTCGATCGCCCTACGATTAATTTTGAATTTCCCCAGCTTTCCAAGTACCTTCTACACGAGAGCCATCAGCAGAAACATAGACACCTTGACCTTCTTTATCACCATTTTTGAATTCACCTTCATAGCGATCGCCATTAGCATATTGACAAACACCTTTACCGTTTAACTCGCCATTGCTGAATTGTCCTTCACAGCGATCGCCGTTGGCAAAGGTATAAACCCCTTGGTTGTGAAACTTGCCATTTTGAAATTCACCTTCATAGCGATCTTTGCTCTCAAAGGTAAAAACTCCCTTGCCGCTAAACTTGCCGTCCTGGAACTCCCCTTCATAAGTACCTTGTCCGGCTACCTTTAATATCCCTTTACCGCTGGGCTTGCCGTTAGCAAATTGCCCTTCATAGCGATTGCCATTAGCATATTCCCGCACGCCAGTACCTTGAAACTTACCGTTCTCGAATTGACCTTGATAAGTTCCGTCTTTGGCATAGGTGAAGGTTCCCGTACCGCTAGGCTGACCGTTTTTTAACTCCCCTTTGTAGCTGTTGCCATTCTTGTAGACGCATTCTCCAGTGCCGTTAAGCTGACCTTCAGCCACTTGTCCCGTGCATTTATCTCCATTAGGGCGAATGAAACTACCTTGACCTTGGGGATTGCCATTTTGAAATTCCCCCTCATAGCGCCCGCCATTAGCTGAGATGTAAACTCCCTTACCGTGAGGTTGGCCGTTGAGAAATTCCCCTTCATAGCGATCCTTGTCGGCATATACTTCTACACCTTTACCTTCCATGCGATCGCCTTTAAAATCCCCTTCATAGCGAGTACCGTCAGCAAAAGTGTATACCCCTTTACCTTCTTTCTTCCCACCAACAAAATTGCCCTCATAGCGATCGCCATTTTTATACTGGCACTTCCCTTGACCGTTCAAAGTACCGCCACTAATTTGCCCTTCGCAGCGTCCGCCATCGGGCAGAGTAATCGTTCCTGCTTTAGCTATTTGAGGACTGCCGATCCAGACAGCCATCTGCAAACTGGTAGCAATTAATAAACTGATTTTCGAGCGATCGATTAAAGACATCATAATAAATAATCCTTTGTTAGAAGTTCAGAAGTTCAGGATGTAGAGACGTTGTATGCTTTACAGAAGTTCAGAAGTTTAGAAGTAATAGAAAAGAAGCATTCTTTAGAGACGTAATACGGCTGCATCTTTACTCTTGCTTAGTCCTCTTGAGAGGACTTTCGCTATTAGCCGGGGGTTCAAAACCCCCGGCGGTCGTAGCTACTGATGACAAATCTAAGCATTACTCTGGTTGAGTACCTGGTTGAGAAACAGGTGGTTGTTGCTGTTGTTGCTGTTGCTGCTGTTGTTGCTGTTGCTGCTGTTGTTGCTGTTGTTGTTGTTGCTGTTGCTGCTGTTGTTCTAAACGTTGTTGTTCTAAACGTTGTTGTTGTTCCAGACGTTGTTGTTGCTGCTGCTGTTGTTCTAAACGTTGCTGTTCCAAACGCTGTTGTTGTTCCAGACGTTGTTGTTCTTGGCGTTCTTGCTCCAAGCGTTGTTGTTCCAACTGTGCTTGACGTTGCCGTTCTTGGCGTTCTCGTTCTAACTGTGCCTGACGTTCTCGCTCCTGACGGATTTGTTCTTGCCGCTGTCTGGCCAGACGTTCGCGCTCTTCTTGCTGTCGCTCTTGCTGTCTCCGACGTTCCTCGGCTTGGCGATAGAAATCGGAATCATCACTCGGAGCAAAGCTCAACCTGACTGGTTTCTCTATAACTCTTCCTGGAGAACTAAATTTCATTTGCATCGCTAGTCCGACGGCGGCATCATCTAGTTCGTTGTAACCGCTGGACTTAGAGATGGTGGCGTTAATTGGTGTGCCATCTTCTCCGATCTGAATGCGCAATACCGGGCTAGCTTCTATTTTCTTCAGACCTTGAGGATATTTGGGTTTGCAATTCCTCACGCAACGTATCCCTGCATCTATGTTTTCTAAGTTGCTCTGAGAAGGTCTTTTCGGCGGTTGTCGGTTAGCGGCAATTCTCCCTGGCTGCTGGCGATCGCCCGTACTGGTATTACTATTACCATCGGGACTGCTAGCATTATCCGCACCACCTAAGCTATTACGAACATTTCTCGAACCTCCCGAACGTTGTACGGAACGGGTGCTATTTCCAGAACTGGTGGCAATTCTGCGATTGCCAGAAACTCTACCAGGAGCTACAGAATTGCTCGCGGTGACATCGCTGCTGTCTCCGGCAGTGCTGTTAGAGTTATTATCTCCACCTAAGTTATTGCGAAAGTTTCGAGAAGATCTAGAAGATTGTACGGCTCGATTGCTTGGTGAAGAGTTATTACTGGCACTTATTTGATTTCTACGTACTGTTCCTGGAGCCTCTGGATTTTCTAGGATTTGACCGCCTCCTTCTGGCTCGTTAGTAGGCTCGCTATTAGATGCTAAGTTATCCCGAAAACTTCGAGAGTTTCTCTGGGGCACTACAGGTGGCTCGTTGCTAGCTGGACTGGGATCGGACGGTCGATTGCTAGCAATTTGTTTGGGAGGGGTGATATTTTCTGGTGGGGTTTCTTCCGGCGGATCGTTATTAGCGTCGGCTAAATTATCCCGAAAAGTTCTCGTCGGAGTTACAGGTCGATCGAGCGATCGCGGTCGATCGGTTTGTAGTATTGGCTTGGGAGTCTCAACTAGAGGACTAGGTTCGGGCTGAGGCGGTGTTTCAGGAATCGGTTGAGTCGGTTGCGGAATCGGTTCCGGCGGAATCGAAGCTTGCTCGACGGGTTCGGTTGGTTCCGGTTCTGGGGGTGGCGTAGGTTCCTCTATAGGTTCGCTTGGTTCCGGTTTGGGTGCTTCCTCTTTAACAACTTCAGGCGGAATAACAGGTGGTGGCGTGCTAATTAATTCTGGCGTAACTGTGGCTTGAGACGGTTGAGGTTCTGGCTCGATAACAGGTTGAGGTTTTGGCGGTTTTGGTGGCTCGACCTTCGGTTGTTCTGGCGGGATCTCTTTTGGCTCTTCAGGTTGGTCTAGTATAACTAGTTCGATTGGGTCTTCCTCTGTATCGGATTTTTCTTGCCATAAAAGCCCAGCACTCAAAGCAACTCCAACGTGGATAATCGAGGAAATTATCAATCCCACAGCTACAAAGGTAACTAACTGTTTCCGCTCTTTCTCTCGTTGTTGAACGCAAAAACTAGATAGATTCATGTCAAAGTAATTTGCAATTAATAGTTCCCAGTTTGCAGCCGATCCCAAAAGCCCGTAATTCCGAACTTTGAATTCCGAATTCCGAACTCACCCTACGGTTTTTTAGCTGCGATCGCTAATTTGACCCCTTTGATTTGGCGAATCCGATCCATGACGGCAACAACGATACCGTGATCGACTTGTTCGTCAGCATTTACGACTACCATCGATTCGGTATTTGGCTTTACCATCCCTTGCACTTTAGGCTGCAATTGTTCTAAACTAATTGGCTCGCGATTGAGGGCAATAGCTCCATCTGGTTTAATCGTGATGTTGATTTGCTCGGTTTGCTGAACTTGCGCTGTGGAGGCTTTTGGCAAGTTCACGTCTAGCCCTTCCGATCGCGCTAAAACCAAACTGGAAAAAATAAAGTAGGTGAGAATAGAAAACACCACATCTATCATCGAGACGATGTTGATATTAAACGGCACTTCTTGTTCGTCAGGCAGTCGCATACAGATCGTCTCTCACTTTTTGTTTTTGATATTGATGGCGATAAAGTAACTCCAATTGACCGCCATATTCTTGAATTAAAGCTGACTGACGCAAGTAAAAAGCTCGAAAAGCACTAGCAAATAATAGCGTGCCGATCGCGACGATTAAACCCATAGCCGTACTGGTTAAAGCTTCACCGATCCCGCCTGAAACTTCTACGGCTTTAGCACCAGCAATTGCGCCAATATCTAAAGACGAAAAAGAACGCATCAACCCCAAAACCGTGCCTAATAATCCCAGTAACGGAGAAGCGGTAATGATGGTGTCGAAAATCATATTAAATCGCTTCAAAATGGGGATTTCGGCTTGAGCGGCACTTTCTAGCGCCAAACGAAATTCTTCTGGATTTGGGTCTTCTAAACCTAAAGCTTCCAAAAAAATCCGGCACATCGGCAGATCGGCATTCACCTTAAGTTTTTTGATAGCTATTGTCGGTTGCGTTCGATACACTCTGAGGACATCTCGGATAACTTGAGGTTGGCGGCGATAAACCCGAAACCAAAAATATAGGCGTTCGCCAATCAAAGCTACCGAGGCGATCGAGAATGCCAGTAGGGGCCAAGCGACAATCCCAGCCGCTTGAAAGAATGCGACCAAATTGTTAATTAGCATCGAGGATTTACTGAATTTGTTGAGAATATCTAAGACTAATGAGTTATTGTACTATACAAGTTGAAAATAAATGTCAACTATTTGGAAACGATCGCCTGGGCGTGAGAACGGTCGCTCGCGATTTACGCCAAGGCTTGGGTTAGTTGGGTTTTCTCCCCTTCACCCAACCTACAGCTATTTCACTGTTTTAGCGGTGTCGTTTCATTGGGGCGCGTTATTGCAGCGTAACGCACGGCTACCTTTATGGAATTTTCTGTCGATCGATCGCCTCTGATTTAAGACCATTTTTTCCCCTCTCCAGTCAAAGAAACTTCCGCTCCCCTCTCCTTGTAGGCTACCGTGTATACATAAGTTATTGGTCTCAAGTTGGGCGTTGTAGATCCCCCTAAATTCCCCTTAAAAAGCGGATGCAAGCGCGGCGAGGTTCCCATCTCCTAGCGGAGACGCTAGCCCTTCCAGGGCGGCTACGCCAACGCGTACCGTCAGGTCGTCCGCAGGACTTACGCCATGCAGCTTGCACCAAGCAGCGGATGCGCTGTGCGGAGGTTCCCTCCGCATACAAGCGCACCAAGCAGGGGGGAGAGCTCAAGGCGCACGCTGCGCGAACGAATGCAGAGTCTCCAAGTTTTCCAGAGATGTGTATACACGCTAGCCTACAAGGAGAGGGCTTCTTGGTGGGAGAGGGGCTGGGCGTTGCCGTGAGCCTGCCGAACGGGGTGAGGGCATCGATTCATGATTTGAAAAACCGGATTTAGTATGATTTCCATTTTTTTGAGTTTCATCAGGCAATATCGAGTATAAATGGACATAGTTTCGTTAATAAAATCATTAATAATTTATGTCTGACACAATTCACGAATACCTAATTTACATTCACGGAGTCTCTCAAGATAACAACCAGAACCATATAGCTACCTACGATGAACTTCATGATGGGGTAAAACAGCGGTTTCCAAGCGGATCGAATTGGGAAAAAGTGAATCGCTGCAATGTGGAATGGGGATGGAATTTCGCTCGTCTGCCCTCTACTGCTGGCGATCGCTTGCTAGCAGATGCTCAAGATAAATTTGCAGCGGATATCTTACCACAGGTAGAAGCTGCTACCGATATAACAATTAATCCAGCCCGCTTCGTTCTTTCCACTTTCCGAGAACTGCTGATCAAAGGGTTTTCCGATATGTTTTACTATGCTTCCAGAGACGGGAAAAGTAGCATTCGCGCCACGGTCGCATCTCAAATTATGAAAGCGATTAGCGAGCCTTTGGAAAAAGGCGAGCCAATCTCTTTTACCTTTTTAGGACATAGTGCGGGATCGGTGGTTGCTTTTGATTTCCTCTTCTATCTATTTGCGCCTAAAGAGATTCTGCAAAAACACGAGTTTATTGAAATCGAAACCGAAAGCCCCAATAATACTAATGAGACTCTAGAAGATTTCCAGAAACTTCGTAATTTAGCTGATTCCCAAAAACTTCGGGTTCGTCGATTATTAACCTTTGGCTCTCCGATATCGATGCTGGCATTTCGCAGTGATGCCGTTCTAGAAATTCTGGCTAGTGATAATAAATTAAACCCCAGCCATTACGGTTTAGATCGAAATCCTGAAGTATTTGGTAATCGATTGAACGGGCCGCGTTGGGTTAATTTTTGGGATAAAGATGATATTATTTCTTGGCCTATCAAACCCCTAATGCAAGACTCTCCACTGGTGGAAGATATCTACGCAGATGTTGGCGATCGCGTTGCTACAGTCCATAACAAATATTGGAGTAGTAAGATCCTGCACGAAAAAATTGCCGCACTCTGGTAAATAGTGTCAATTCAATTCGCAATTACTATCAGTGGGATGGTAAACCACTGATTCTAAGAAGCATACCAAATCCGGTTGCCAAAACCCACTTTCCCTGACCCCACCTCCGACTCCCCTCTCCCTTCCCCCCTTAGCAAGGGGGGACACAGGGAGGTGAGGGCTGGATTTGGTATCAGTAGGGCTTGAAACCCACTAATGGTCAATTAGCGAATGGGATGGCCGCATTAGGAATATTGCGAATTGCGAATTGTTTTGGTCAATTCTACTGAGTTACCTTCACTTAAGCCTCAGCTACAAACATCGTTGTCAGCCAGTAAGCTATTCTGGGTTATATTGGCTTTCATAATTTTTAGATCGGCATCTTAATGTGGCGCAATAGCAAGCTATTAGTTCTGCTGGCAGCAGGTTCGATGACTACCATGGCTGGGGGAGTTGTAGCTCCCATACTGCCCAGAATGGTGCGCGAACTCCAATTCGATCCAGGGCTAGCAGGCTCGCTGGTAAGTATGCATTGCTTGACCATTGCCATATTTAGTCCGCTGCTGGGAATCTTGGCAGATAGGATCGGCAGATTGAGGGTGCTGATTCCTGCTCTCATCCTCTATGCCATATTTGGCGTGGCTGGCTCCCTGATGACCGATTTCTGGCCGTTGTTAGCTACGCGAGGCTTGTTGGGGGCCGCCAGCGGCGGCATTGCTGCTGCCAGTTTGGGCTTGCTGGGGAGTATGTATGAAGGCAAAGAGCGATCGCAAGCTTTGGGATTAGCCACCAGCACCTTAACCATTACTGGAATTACCGATCCGCTACTGGGAGGTTTAGTGGGCGCTACTCGCTGGCAAAATGCTTTCTATCTTTACGGACTGGGGATACCGCTAGCTATCTTGGTAGGATTGGTATTCAAAAAAGATAAGCCCCTGAAGGCGAGAGCGATCGCGGCTAATTCCAGCCAGGAGTTATGGACTATTCTCAAAGATCGCCAGACTTTGAGGTTGCTGCTAGGTTTGGCCCTGACTTCTGTAGCCATGTACGCGGTGGTGATCTACGCGCCGTTTTACCTGGAAAAAGCGATTAAGGCCGATACTCTGCTCAACGGCATCATTTTAGCTTCCAGGGCGATCGGTGCTGCTGCGATCGCGGCTTTTGGTACTAGTAAGTTAGTTTCCCTGATGGGGTTATTGCCTGCGATCGGCTTGGGATTTGGCCTCATGGGCGTAACTCTGGCAACGATCCCGCTCCTGCACGAACTGCACTGGATTCTACTGACAGCAATTCTGTTCGGCTTGGGTTTCGGGATCGTCTTGCCAAGTCTCTATAACGCTCTGGCCAATTTTGCTCCTCCCGAATTGCGCTCTACTATCTTAGCCGCAGGTACGGGAGTGGGGTTCTTAGGACAATTTCTTTCCCCAGTTCTACTCGGCCCGATCCTTCATTACAGCAGTTTAGAAGGCGTATTCTACGCAGCGGCGGGTGTGGCATTAATCGCAGGATTGCTGCAACTGACACCACTTCGTGAAGGAGAGAGCGGAAGAGTGGGAGGGCGAAGAAAAGTCAAAAGTCAAGCTTCTACAGGCCCAGCTACCAAGTCAAAAGCCAAAAATTAATTTTGAACTTCTAAACTTCTGAACTCCTAGTTTTACAACTTCCCTTTACTGAGCAAAATTTCTATCACCCATTCGGGGCACGATTTTTTAGTGGTAGTAGTCCTAGTGCTAGTAACTTCGCCCTTGGCATCCCTCACGATTTCAGTGGTAGTTTCTATTTCGCCATTTTCTAAATAGCTAGATACTGCCTTAATCGCTTTGATCTTTAGCTGCAATAAAGTTTTTTCTAATTTATTGTCTGCGTCTAAGTTCATTTCGATTTTGCGATCTAATTTACGAATCAAATCGTTGTTGAGCGGACCGCTTTTCTCTAGGGTTCCTAATGGGCGATCTTCAACGTTTTCTTTAGGTTTGCCGACGCTTATTTGTGATGGTTCCGGATCGCTACCAGCTTCTTGAATTTTAGTTTGGAGGTCGTCAAACTCAATTGGTTGTGGAGGTTCTATTTTCTCTAGCCAAACGATTTTGTCAGACATAGATAACGTTATTTCTCCAATTAAAGTTTTAATGTCAAAGATGGCATCATTAACCACAATATCTTGAATAGGATACCACTTGTTTTGTTTAAAAACCAGCATATCCAATTGAATTTCATATTTCCGTTTCCGGCGCTGTCTCGGCCACCAAGTTTTCCATAAGATCCGAGCTTCCGTATATCTGATTTTATAGCCCTTGGGAACGTCGTGTTTTTGATATTGAAAAAAGCCTGGTTGATTGTTAGATTTACCGACAGGAACGAAGTTATTTTCTAATAGTATTTGATGGATCAGATCCCAATATTTAGAATCGTATTTAATTAAAGCGTAAGGATGTTCGTCAGACTGTTTTAAAATGCCAATTAGCTCGCCATTTAGAGTAGTCAATTGCACCGTCTTCCAAGCCGAATCTATGCGGAGATTCTGATTGATGACGGGTTGAGATTCACCTTGAGCAAAACGCCGAATTACGGTAGCATCATCCCATTGAGAAATGTTATTCATGTCGCTTTGGATCAATCTACGAATTTTGTTTAAAAATAAGATAAACACATTAATCATCCATTTCTACGAGTTAATAGCTGTTAGCTTCTAGCCAATTGCCGATATAGGAAATTTCTAGAAAGCCAACAACTAATTACCACCAGAAAGTCCTGAATTTACCCCGATTAAGCCTCGGTAGCGCGAGCGGCGGCAGCCTCATTGGGGTGAATGCCTAAGCGCGTGAGGTTGATTCGACCTTTGTTGTCAATTTCTCGAACTTTGACAATCACCTCATCCCCGACGGCTAATTCGTCCTCGACTTTACCGACTCGGTAGTCGGCTAGTTGAGAAATATGGACCATGCCTTCTTTGCCAGGAAGCAGTTCCACAAAAGCACCTATGGGAATGATCCGAGTGACCCGACCAGCGTAAACGTCTCCTTCATTTAGCTTGCGAGTCATTCCTTGGATAATATTAACAGCCCGCTTAGCTTTTTCGCGATCGATCGCGGAAACAGTTACGGTGCCGTCATCTTCGATATCAACCTTAGCCCCAGTTTCTTCAGTAATTCCTTTGATGGTTTTACCTCCAGGTCCGATCACTAAACCGATGAATTCAGGATCGATTTTGATCGTTAAGAGACGTGGTGCAAATGGTGATAGTTCGACTTCCGGTTTGTCAATAGCTGTTAACATTTTTTCTAAAATGTGCAGCCTTGCTGGTTTAGCTTGCTCGATAGCTTGGGCAACTATATCCATCGATAAACCTGCAATCTTCATGTCCATTTGCAAAGCCGTGATCCCAGCATCGGTCCCCGCGACTTTAAAGTCCATGTCGCCTAAAAAGTCTTCGATCCCTTGGATATCGGTTAATATCCGGACTTCATCTCCTTCCTTAATTAACCCCATGGCGGCTCCGCTGACGGGTTTAGAAATCGGTACTCCAGCGTCCATTAACGCTAAAGTAGAGCCGCAAACCGAACCCATGGAGGTAGAACCGTTAGAGGAAAGCACCTCGGAAACCACCCGAATCACGTAGGGAAATTCGTTTTTAGGAGGTAACACTGGCAAAATTGCTCGTTCTGCCAAGGCTCCATGACCGACTTCCCGCCGCCCAGGGGCGCGCATGGGTTTGGTTTCTCCTACAGAATATGGCGGAAAGTTATAGTGGTGCAGGTAGCGTTTGCTATCTTCGGGGTGTAAGTCATCTGCCATGTCTTGGGCATCTCCGGGAGTGCCTAAAGTACAAGCAGATAAAACTTGAGTCAGTCCGCGATTGAACAAGCCGCTGCCGTGGACTCGCTTGGGCAAGACGCTGACGCGGCAAGAAACCGGCCGGACTTCATCTAACTTTCGACCGTCTACGCGAATGCCTTCTTCCACAATTTGACGACGCATTAACTCTTTGGTGACATCTTTAAAGATAGTACCCAAAACTTTGGAATTAGTTGCTGTCGCGACTCGAATCGGATCGTCTTCTGGTAATTGCCCGATATCTTGGGCTATACCTTCTTTAACTGCATCTAAAGCGTCATCCCTGACGTTTTTATCCTTCTCGTAACGCGCTAAGATGGCTTTGACCTCAGTAGTAGCGCGATCGCGAACGAAGTTTGACAAAGTAGCATCTACTTCTGGCGGTGTCGCTTGGACTAACTCAAGGCCCAATTCAGCTAATAACTCTCGCTGAGCCTTCATCAAGTCTTGGGTAGCTTCATAGCCAAAATCGATCGCCTCAATAATATCTCGTTCTGGCAACTGATTGGCCCCGGCTTCCACCATGATCACTCCGGCGGGGGAAGCAGCTACCACTAGATCTAAATCGCCGATTTCAACTTCTTTGTAGGTGGGGTTGATGATAAAGTCATCTCCGACTAAACCCACTCGCACGGCTGCCATCGGTCCGGCAAAGGGAATCTGCGCCAGACAAACGGCAAAGGAAGCACCCGTCACTGCCAGCACGTCTGGGGGAATGCGATCGTCTATTGACATTGTAGTGGCGACGATTTGAATGTCATCTCGCAACCACTGAGGAAACAGGGGGCGTAAGGGCCGGTCGATCAAACGACTGGTGAGGGTAACTCTTTCGGGGGGACGACCTTCGCGTCTGAGGAAACCCCCTGGAATTCGGCCTGCGGCGTAGAGTCTTTCTTCGTAATCTACCAACAGCGGGAGGAAATCCATTCCTTCTCTGGCTGTCGAGCGGGTGGCTGTGACTAAAACACAGGTATCTCCCGATTGAATCAACACCGAACCTCCAGCTTGGGGAGCCAACAAGCCCGCCCTGAGTCGAATATCCCGTCCATCAAAGGATATTGACTTGTCTAATTCTACCATTCTAGGCTTTGTCCTTCTCTATCACTTTTCTTTGTCGATCGCAATAGTAGCACTTATATAACTTAGATATATTACGAGAGTTTTCAGTTTGGATTTTTGGATTAGAGCAGGACAAGATCGCAGTTACTCAAACACGGGGGGCCACAGATCGGCAATCGGTAACTCCCAACCTGGAAACAGTTCTGGAATAGTGAGGACATCTCCATCTACCAACGCGGTTGGTTCTCGATCCGAGCGGTATACAGTTAAAGTTTTTTTGTCGGGGTCGATTAAGATCCCCACAACTCTAGTTGCCAGTCGGGGTGTTGGCTCTGAACTCGCTATATGGTATCTCTGCGGTAATTTCTCGTGGGACGGACAAGATGCCCGTCCAGTCGATGGGGCAGGCTCCGATGCCTACCCCACAAGAATTGTTAGAGATGCCTTATTTAGCTGGTTTGAGTGATAGCAAAAATTCCACTTCTACAGTTGAGTTGTCAACTTGAGTGGAGGTGCCGCCAAAACCGCGAATCGATTTAAGTACCTCTTGGGTTTGAGGGTTGAGCGCCCCGCTTTGAACGATAAACGGATTGCTGTTGAGTACCTCAGTCACTTTGTCCATGTTGATGTAGAAATAGCCAGCGTTGGGTTTGGGCAACGAGCCAGTAACCTCTTTAAAGTTTTGGCTGTTATCGAGGCTTTGGCTGGGTTTGGTGGAGATAATATCGGAGATCGGCCCGCCGAGGGCCACGAATACCGTGTCGTTATCCAGCCAACCGTGTCCCAAAAGCGCCCCTGGCGCTCCTGGCGATTGCCATTCGGTGACATCAATGTTGCCAACTTTCCTCGGAGCGAGCGTCACGCCGTTCTTTTGCATATAAGCGTCTAGTTTCTTCAAGGCAGTTTCAGCCGTTTGGCGATCGCTCGTATCGAACAGCAACGCCCCGCCAAACCCCGTATAAGAAAGTACGCCTTGGTTGGCAGGAATTAAGGCTAAGGCATATTCGCCATTCATCCAGCCTAAAATCTCTTTATCCAGATCGAGATCTGTAGCCTGTTTGAGTTGCACTCTAGCTTGTTCGAGTCCTTGTTGGAATTGGGGGTAATTTTTGTAAAGCTCTACGGCTGACAACCAGTAACGGCTGAGTCCCTCGCCGCTAACTAAAGCAAAGGTATCTGCTGGGAACTGCGAGACGATCTTGCCAGGAGAGGTTTTGTACTCCCATTTGATAATGGCCGGGTCGAACTTGCCGATTTGTTTGACTCGGATACCCTCATTATCGATCCCGATACCCATGGCGATCGACTTTACTCCCTTTAAGGTCGATTTCAGTTCCGGGGGAAAAGCAGTAGAGTTGGGGTTGGCGGCTAGGGTTTGCTCGATTAAGTTGCCATAATCGGGGATGTATAAAGCGGCAACTGGATTTTGCAAGTCTAAACTCTTAGCCAGGGCGTTAGTGGCCTCGGAGTTACTAGCCAGAGAAGGGTCGCCCTTATAAGTGTCGATCGAGAGTTCTACGCTTTTTCTGTTATCTGAAAATACTACATGGTTGTCTAGCACTGCTGAAAAGCTGGGGCTACCTTTACCAGCAATCTCAGTTATCTTAAGCCCCTTGTAGTCGCTCTCTTTGGCGGTTACTCCCTTGCAACCTTTGAGCTTGTTAGACAAATCTAACGCCTTAAGTTTGTCCTTGATGCCTACTACTGCCAAGAAACTCGGTTGCGTCGTCCCCCCTTCGGCAGTTTTGGCTGGGGGTAAGGCGGCAAACATCACGCTTCCAGCAGCCTCTTGGAAGTCTTTTTGATAATCGATGTTGCACTCCTTCATCTGCTTTTCGGTTTCCTGGGTCAACTGTTGCATCCCTTGGGAAATCATTTTGCGCAGTTCGGGGGTGCCAAACTTCTCTAATTGCGCCCAAGCTTTGGGATCGGTAGAGACAAAACCCGCCATCCAAGCTTCGTCGGGGATGACTTTAGCACTCGAAACCACATCTCCTGCTTGTCTAGCAGGAATTACCTTGAAATAAAAATAGGCAGCTATCCCACCGACAACACCAATAGCAGCAGCACCAGCAGCGATCGGAATTAGTAAATTTGGTCTTCTTTCAGACATGGTTGTTTTCCTTAAAGTGGCAATCCTATAAACTAAAATGCCCAAAGTTCCCGGCAAGAGTGCCGGGGCTGAGATCGATGGAAGTCAAAAGCCGTGTTGGCGATCTGAGGATTTTCACCAATAGTATTCCCATCTTTTGAGGCCAGAATGTCTCAGCCTCAATAAGAATACTTCAAGGGGAGATCTAGGAAATCCGCAAAGGTAGGAAGAAAGGAGTTCGGAAGATGAGATTCAGGAGTAAAACTGGGGCTGAGTTTTACTTAGCGAATGAATGAGCGGCTGTTAAACTGAGAATATGCTAGTAGTCCCCAAAACCTAAATCATAGCGGCGATCGAAGACATAGATGGTGGAAAAATGACAACTCAAAAAGTCACAGTTGAGCTACCCGAAGCAATATTTCAACAACTAGCGCGAATTTCTCAAGCCACCCATCAACCTTTAGAAGCACTGGCCGCTCAAAGTATTGCTAGCAACTTACCACCAACAGCCGAAAATGCTCCTCTCGAAATGCAGGCAGAACTGATGGAGATGCAAACCCTCAGTATTGAAGAACTGACTGGCATTGCCCGCTCCCAGATAGAAATTAGCCAGCAACAGCGCCATCAACTACTGCTGCAAAAGAATCAGAATGACTCAATTACTAAATCGGAGCGTCAAGAATTGAGCGATTTACGGTTAGCTGCGGATCGCTTGATGGTACAAAAAGCATATGCCTGGGCAATTTTGCGCTGGCGAGGTTATCGCCTACCACCTCTAGCCGAGTTACCCTTATAGCCGTGTCGATCTCAGACCAATTGCGCCAGCAAGTCTATACTGAAGCTAACTATCGCTGTGAATATTGTCGGACTTCATCTCGGTTAATTGGAATGCCGTTGGTGATGGAGCATATTTTTCCCCAAGTAGCTGGCGGTAGCGACGAACGATCGAATTTGGCAGCCGCTTGCTATCGTTGCAATGAATTTAAGGGATCTAAAACTCATGCGATCGATCCGGCAACAGGGATGTTAATACCTCTGTTTAACCCCCGCACTCAAATTTGGGCAGAGCATTTTAATTGGGTTAATGGAGGAACTCACATTAGCGGGTTAACTTCTACAGGACGAGCTACCGTTGTTGCTTTACGGCTAAATAACGATTATGCAGTTGAGGCCAGAACGATATGGATAGAAAACAATTGGCATCCACCGCTAGATTAATTCAACCCTAGACGTTGCATTCCTCTATCTGCCTTTGAGTCGATCGAGTAAACTGCTGCATCCCATGAGAAATTCTCGGACGCGGTTTGGGCGTGCCAGGGGACTGGCGTACCTGCATCTGTTGTTGAGTCGATCGAGTTAACGGCCGCATCCCTTGGGAAATTGTTTGGCGCGGTTTGGGCGTATTGAGGGATTGGCGTTGACGCGGATTGGAAGTGCCAAGCGACTCCCGTTGGTGCGGGCTGGTCGTAATGAAGGATTCGCGTTGGCGTGGATTGGGCGTGTTAAGGGACTGGCGTTGGCGCGGATTCGTGCCAAGTAGTGACTCCCGTTGCTGCGGATTGGGCGTGCCAATCGACAGCAACTCGCTTGAGAATGGAATACCGGCCACAGAATAGGTTTCTCGAAGGGGCAGTTGAGCGCTCGATGCATTATTAACCCGCGATTTTCTAAACTTTTCTAATTGCGCCCGCGTTTGAGGATCGCTAGAGAGCAAACTCACAATCCAATCTTCAGCGGGTATGACTTTAGCGCTGGCAACCGCATCCCCAGTTTCTCTAACAGGAATTACCTGGAAATAAAAATAGGCAGCTATCCCACCGATAACACCAATAGCAGCAGCACCAGCGGCGATCGAAAGCAAATTGGGTCTTCTTTCAGACATAGTTGTTTTCCTTATAGTGGCGATCGATAAACTAAAGTGCCAAAACTCCCAGCACCAACACTGGGGCTAAAAGCGATGGAATTAGAAAGCCGCAATTGTTATGGGAGGATTTTCACCAACAGGATTCTTATCTTCATGAGAGCGAAATGCCTCGGTTTCAATAAAAAGACTTCAAGGGCAGATCTAGAAAATCCGCAAAGGAGCTAAAGCTTAAGAAACGTTAAGCTAGATCTCAGCAATGGAAAAATGGTAATTACCTCACGCTTCACAATCCTGTTGACTTGCTTATGCAGTTATATTCCTGGTTTGATGCCAACAATAACGATCGCCAATCTTTTGAACTACCAGGCGCTCGCCCTCACTATAACCCCGATCGCCCCGGACAAGTCGATCGCATCAGTTTAGATTTGGTTTTGGATATTCCCCACCAAAGTTTTAGCGGTAGCTGCACGATCGCTTTAACTCCTGTCAGAAGCGAAATTGGGCAATTAACTCTAGATGCAGTCGATCTCGATATCCAAGAGGTACGGGTGGATGGCAGCCCTCAAAAGTTCGATTACGACGGGGAACAGCTACAGATTTACCTCCAGGAACCGACGCAGGTAGGAAAACAGTTGCAAATTGTTATTGCTTACTCGGTGACACAGCCCCAGCGGGGTCTTTACTTTATCGCACCGGATTCACATTATCCTCACAAACCCACGCAAGTCTGGACGCAAGGAGAAGATGAAGATTCTCGCTTTTGGTTTCCTTGCTTTGACTATCCGGGGCAATTGGCAACTTCAGAAATTAGAGTGCGAGTGCCAAAGCAGTTTTTAGCGATTTCTAATGGCGAATTAATCGCGATCGAAGAAGTGGGAGAGGATAAAATCTATCATTGGCAGCAACAGCAAGTTCATCCTACTTACTTGATGACTCTTGCCGTGGGTGACTTTGCTGAAATTAAAGATGAATGGAACGGCAAACCAGTTACTTACTACGTCGAAAAAGATCGAGAAGATGATGCCCTGCGCAGTATGGGCAAAACTCCACGGGCGATCGAGTTTTTCAGTCAAAAATTTGGCTATCCCTATCCCTTTCCCAAATACGCTCAAGTTTGCGTTGACGATTTCATTTTTGGCGGGATGGAGAATACTTCTACTACCTTGCTGACCGATCGATGTTTGCTAGACGAACGAGCGGCTTTAGATAACCGCAATACTGAAAGCTTAGTCGTCCACGAACTCGCTCATCAATGGTTTGGCGATTTAGTAGTCATCAAACACTGGTCCCACGCTTGGATTAAAGAAGGTATGGCCTCTTATTCTGAGGTGTTATGGACAGAGCAAGAATACAGCAAGGATGATGCTGCTTACTATTTGTTAAACGAGGCCCGCAGCTATTTAGCCGAAGATAGTTCTCGCTATCGCCGTCCGATCGTCACCCACATCTATCGGGAAGCTATAGAACTTTACGACAGGCATCTCTACGAAAAGGGAGCCTGCGTCTACCATATGATTCGGGCAGAGTTGGGAGATGAGTTGTTTGAAAAAGCGATTCAGACTTTTGTTCGAGATAACGCTCATAAAACCGTAGAAACTGTAGATTTATTGCGGGCGATCGAAAAGGCTACCGGACGCAATCTGCTATTTTTATTCGATAGCTACGTCTATCGCGGCGGTCATCCCGATTTTAAAGTTGCTTATGCTTGGGATGCCGATAGCAAACTAGCAAAAGTTACCGTTACTCAAACTCAATCTAAAGCTGACAAAAATGGCAAGCAGAACGATTTATTCGATTTGAAAATTGCGATCGGTTTTGGTTATGTAGAGGAGGGAGAGAGGGAGAGCAGAGCAGAGGATAGTTATTCACCAATGAATCTGGTGAATTTAAAGATTTTTACGGTGCGGGTAAGCGAGAAAGAGCAAAGTTTCTACTTCCCACTAGCAGAAAAGCCCAAATTTGTCAGTTTCGATGTTGGGAATAACTATTTAAAAACGGTAGCTCTAGAATACCCAGTTCCCGAATTGAAAGCCCAACTGCAATTCGATCCCGATCCAATTTCTCGAATTTGTGCTGGGCAAGCATTGGCCAAGAAAGGTGGATTAGAAGCAGTCAAAACTTTGTCAGAAGCTTTGAAAAAAGAGCCATTTTGGGGCGTGCGAGTAGAAGTAACCAAACAATTAGCCTCGATTAAACTCGACCAGGTTTTTGATGGTTTAGTTGTCGGTTTGCAAGATGAAAATCCTCGCGTGCGCAGGGCAGCAGTAGAAGCTTTGAGCGAGATCAAAACTCCTGAAAGTTATGCCGCCTTAAAACAAGTAGTCGATCGAGGAGATCCTAGTTACTACGTGGAATCTAGCGCCGCTAGAGTATTGGGTAGCCTAATTTCAGCTAACCTGAGAGATAAAGAAGAAGAGGTTTTGCAAATTCTCGGTCATGTTTTGAGAACTAAAGCAGGTTGGAATGAAGTCGTCCGATCGGGTGCAATTGTTGGGTTGAGCCAGCTTAAAACTTCCCCTGCTGCCTTAGATCTGATTTTGGAATACACTCGCCTCGGCATTCCCCAACCTTTGCGGCTGTCAGCTATTCGCGCTTTAGGAGCAATTTCTACCGGGCAAACTCCCAATAACATCGATTGGATTTTAGAACAATTTAGCGAACTGAGTAAAGAGACTTTCTTTTTAACTCAAGTGGCAGTTGCAGGCGGCTTGGGACAAATGGAGACAGCTAAAGCCATTTCGATTTTGCGATCGCTGGCCGATCGAACTCCCGATGGTAGAGTGCGCCGCATCGCTGAAGAAGCGATTCAAAAAGTGCAAAAAAATGTAGGTGGCGATCGAGCCGTGAAGCAATTACGGGAAGAATTCGATCGACTCAAACAAGAAAATCAAGAACTCAAAAGTCGCTTGGAAAAACTAGAAGCTCAATCTTCATCAGGGGTTAGTGAGTAATACCAACTTTTCCAAATAGCGATCGCTTAAACACCCCAATCGAGCGGATACAAACCTCGACGCACGTGCCGCAAAAAGCTGGAATATTCCCAATCTTTGGGCGCTGCAACTAATTTGTGATGGACTGGATTGAAATGGATGTATTCGACGTGTTTGGTGAAATCGCTCTCGTCTTTAATTTCATGTTCCCAAAATCGCCGTTGCCAAATAGCTTGTTTCCCTTTGCTAATTCTCGATTTATTGGGAAAATGTTTGTGGTGTACGTGCCTCCTTCAACTCGATCGCAGCGATATTTCAAGGGGTCGATAAATATAATTATTTCGTCTATGAATTCTTTGGTTGCTGTTGGGTTTCACTCCGTTCAACCCAACCTACAAGATCTGCGATCGCACTTGGGTTCCAGTTGTTTGTTTGATAAAAAAAGGCGATTTCTGGGCTGACGTGTTCTAAGATTTGACTCCGTACTGTTTTTTCTATGCCTTCGAGGTCGGTCAGCTTACTCTGGTCGGCTTCTTCATATAACAAGGTCGCCAATTCTTGTATGCAGGCTTTGAGCCGTTCTTGTCGCTCTTGGTTCATCGTTGCCACTCCACACTTTTTTGTCTCTCTTATCTTCTCCTCAAATCCGTATATCTTCCCAAAGTGGATGCTCCCGATCTAAAAGGCATAAGCTCATAACTAGCAACTTCAGTTATTACTCTTCACCCTGGCGGTTGCTGTTTCCGCAACAAGTTCGGGGAATCCCCGAAGTTAAACTACTTCCCCGAAGTCGCTACGCCATATGTTCAGGGACTTTCAGCCTGGGCAGACTAATGTTGGCTTCGGGGATGTTCCTGCGAATACTTTAGATACTATCAGAACTTACGCAATTAGTTGTTATCAGCACTATTTAAATGTGTAATTCCTGACCTAAATTTACACCTAAAAACAAAGGAGAAAACCATGTCAATTTCTATCAAGATTCAATCAATCTCACACACTTACACCCAAAAAAGGAAAACTTATACGATCCGCAAGATGCTAGTTTTGGCAAGCTTCCCCCTAGTGGCCTCACCCATTGTGCCTCTGGCAATTTCACCAGCTATGGCACAATCAACTAGTGCCAACAAATTCGGTGGCAATCAGTCCTGGACGCAGAACCCCTACTTTGGTTCAAAGGGAACATTCTTCGCTGATGTCACTGGGAATCGCAGGGCAGATGCCATTGTAGTCAACCATGACCGAGTCACTGTTAGAACAGCAATCCCCTAAAGACGAATATGCCGATAACCCTTTAGTGTAGTTTCTGTTAACTATTCCCTAGGGCATCCCTGCTGTTTTTCCCAGGATTCGATCGTTGGTGACGGCGATCGAATCCTGGTTGGGTTGAGCTTGCGAAACCCAACCTACGTCAAACTAGAGGCTCAATCTTCATTAGGGGTATAGGGCATGAAGACTTGTGGGCGTGTTTTTTCTCTCCCTCTCTCCCTCTCTCTCTCCCTCTCGCAACGAGGCTCAGTCGTTGATTTTGCCATCTGGCATCGTTGCACCGCTAAACTCAGCCCCAATTAAATTGGCGGTACTGAGTTCGGCTCTGATCAGGTTGGCATTATTTAAATTAGCGTCGGCTAGATCGGCTTTAGCGAGGTAAGCATCCACTAAGTCGGCATGACTCAAATCGGCTTCGCTAAGATTGGCTCGACTGAGGTTAGCCCGATTGAGTCTCGCGCCGCTCAACTTAGCCCTACTCAAACTAGCCATACTCAAATTAGCATCGGGTAAGATCGCCGCCCGCATATTAACATCTGTCATATCAGCACTCATAAGCAAGGCCCGCTCTAATCTGGCATTAGTCAGGTTAGCGCCACTCAAACTGACTTCATTCATATTGGCATCGCTCATGTATGCCCCTCTAAGATTGGCATCAGTGAGGTATGCACCATTTAAGTTTGCGCCTCTCAGGTTGACATCGGTGAGGAAAGCACCGCTCAGATCGGCTCTAGATAAATCTGCGCCAGCTAGATTAGCTCCTCGCAGATCGACTTTACGCAGTTTGGCACCCCGCAGGCTAGAACTGTAAACTCTCTTCTCTTCCCGCAAGTTCGCACCGCGCATACAAGCACCTGTTAAGTTGGCCCCGCTGAGATTGGTACCGCGCAAGTCGGCATCCATCAAATTAGCATCCATCAAGTTAACTAAAGTCAAGTCGGCACCTCTCAAATCTGCGCCTTGGAGTACCGCACCGTGTAAATCTGCATCCCGCAGCTTGACTCCCCGCAAATCTGCTTGACTCAAATAGGCACCGCTGAGCTTGGTGACAATTAAGTTAGCTTTATAAAGCTTTGCCCGATTTAGGTAGGCAAAAATCATGGTGGTTCCGTGCAGATTCGCTTGAGTTAGATCGATCCCCATCAGATCTGCACCATAAAGGTTGAGTCCGCAGAGATTAGCATTACTAAAATCTCTTTGGCCAGACCTATAGCGATCGATCAGTTCCTTAGCATCCATAAATTCAAGCTTACCTACCTTTAACCAGAATACAGGACTTAGAGACGCGAGATCTCGCGTTTCTATAGTTGTTCGGTTTTAATATTCCTATTAATCTTCGTCCATTACGATCGTTTGGTCTAGATCTGGTTCTGCGATTATAGTTTCATCTAAATGTTGATAACAAGGTTTGATCGTTTGCAAGATGGCATTTATTGTTTGAGTGTTCTCTTCTGGATCGTCAATACATTGAGCGGCTTCTTTCAACTTCTGCTCGGTTTCAGACAAAGATTCGTAATTATTTATCAATGCTTGAGTTAAATCGTCAAGCTCGTGTAATTTTAAATTCAACCAGTCTTGATTGCTAAAATTAAATGGTCTATATATAGTAGAAAAAATAATTATTTTAGCTCTTAAGGGGTTAGTGTAAGTCATCATTTCCATGCGCACGCCGAACGGATCGTATACGCGATCGATTCTTTTTTTATGGCTTGGAGCAACAGGTAAACTAGGCTTAGGATAAGGATAAAGACGATTAGGTGAAGACGATGAACTCGGTTCGCTCTCTAACAGTTTTGGCTGAGTCAGTTCTCGATCTAAATCGTATAGTTGCTTCATGCCGCCAAAAATTGTTTTGGCAACCACTAAATATTCCCCCTGTTTATTAATTCGATTAAGGATTTTATATAACGATATTTTTAGTTCTTCTGGCGTAGGATTTTTTCTTTTTAATTCTTTCAATAATGAGGCTACTGGAAAACTATTAAGCTTGTTTGGATCGTTTTCCCAAACACCTTTGCAAGCACAAATCAGCATTTTTCTGATTCGAGTTGTTTGTTCGTGCCTTTCTAGGTTATTAACTACTTGTTGTAATACTAATGAATATTCCATTTTTCATACTCTATTAAATCCGCTAATTAAATAGAAGTTCAGAAGTTCAAGCTTCGGCTACGCTCAGCTTGAAGGAGTTCAGAAGTTCAGAATTTTAAGAAGTAAGAAGTGTAGAAGTTTAGAATGGCTTCTTTTGTCTCTCTTGTCTCCCTCTTCACTCTCTTCGCCCTCTCGCCCTCTTCGCTCTCTCCACTCTCGTCTCCTTAACTACCATAGCTAAGGTTGGCAGATGATTCCACTGTTGTTGGGAAATCTGCAAACGATCGCAGAACCTCGATCGCCTACTGTAATAAAAGTACCCCCGTTTGGCACAAACCCACTACAAAGCCTAGTATTCCCCCTAAGTTGACAATTGCTTGCAGTTCGCTCTTGACAATTCCCTGAATGCCAGCTTCGAGATTTTCTGGGGAGGTGGCTTTGACGCGATCGATAATTACTCGATCGATCGAGAGAATCGGGATCGCCTGGGCGACGATTTTTTCTAAATCGCGCTCTAGGTAGCGATCTAGCACCAAAGCTAATTCCTGACTGATGGTTTCTAACGAACTCGTAACAGCTACAGAATTGCGCAACCGACTGACGATTAACTGGGCTAGGTTCTCCCAGTCTACAGAGTCGCTGAGCGTCTCTAATAATTCGGTTCCTCGTTCTCGAACGTAGTTGCGTACTGTGTCGCGCATGGTTTTGCGCAATTGCCGCACGGTAGATACTGGCAAGTTTTGCAGCGACAGGTTTTGCAGCCATTCTTGCAAGCGCTCTTGCAGCCCTAGTTCTAACATCAAATCTGCTATAGTCCGATCGGCGGCTTCCCTCTCATCAAGGCAAAACGTCCGCAAGCGCGTCAGGGCGTTACGCAAACCCAGGAAATTGGCTACTACCCAATAAGTCCCGCTGGCTTTTTCTCGAAAGCTTTCATCGATCGTTTGAATGTTGCGATCTGTCAGGAAGTCGGCGATCGTCTGACGGACGACGTTAGGAGGCAACAATACCTGTAAAATCCATTCAGCCAGATTTTTGGCTTGCTCTTCGCTCAATTGGAATTCTAGTAAAACTCGATCGAAAATTTGGTTGAGTTGCACTTCTAAGAAGTCTTCGCGGCGGGCTAAAACTTGCAGCAAGCGCCCTAGAGATTGGCTCAAGAAGTCTCGGAGAATATTGGCGAGGATCTTAGCCGTTTTTTGTTCTTTATCGGCTTGGATTTGCTCTAAAGCCAGCCGCAGCAGCCAGAGAATTGCTCCTTGAACGCGATCGATCTCTAGCAAGCGCCGCGCTAGGTTCTGTAGCTCTTCGGGGGTGAGCAAGGAACCCATGATCGTATCGGAAACCCTTTTCGCCAGGCGCTCCTGGTTGCGAGGAATCAAGCCAGGGGTAAAGGGAAGTTGGCGTTTGCCCAGATAAAGGGGGCGATAGGGACGAAACAGCATTTTGATGGCTATATCGTTGGTGAAATAGCCAATAACCGCTCCCAAGACGGGAGGACTGATGTATAGCCAGATTTGAGGGAGAGCCAAGTTGGGAAGAGAGGGGAAGAGGGGAGAGAAGTCCCATGTAGAACTTACCCAACTTCAGCATAGGCGAAGTAGCCCGTTAAAACCAAATGCGATCGAGTCCAAGCAATTTGCTGATGCGATCGGCTTAAGTGGAAATTAGTCCGAAAAACTTAATTTCTTTTTCGTTGACTTAGGGCAAGGCTTGTACCAATTCAGATTTCAGATTTTATTCTTAAAAAATAATCATAATTCTTGATATTTAATACCAAATTTAAAACAATTCAATCGTGATTTTAATCTGAAAACAATGTTTTATTAAGTCATTCTTAACTAAGAATCGTAAACATTTTAGATATTCTAATTAGAGTGAAGAAATAACATCGACTTAAAAACTTAGAGAATAAGCAGATAGATGTAGAGACTGAGCAATGCTATATGTCTACTGGAAACCATGCAGGTTATGAAATATTGTAGTTTTTCCGCAAACTGACATCCTGAAATTTTTATTTAGCAAGAGGTCTAATGTCTCGTTTCTACGATTTAGTGGTTCAAGGTGGCCCGGTCATGTGGCCGATGCTGGCGCTGTCAGTCAGTACCATTGCCTGTGGTTTAGAAAGAGGAATATTTTGGTTCCAGCTATTAAGTCAAGAGCATCGAATCGTTCGTGATGTCTTACAGGCAGCCAATCGGGATCTAGAAAAAGCCGCTGCGATCGCCGAACGAGCAGAACATTTAGCAATCGGGCGATTTTTGTTAGCTCCCTTAAAGCTAAAAAAGCCGACTCCTGAAACCTTTCGTCTGGCAATGGAGGCAGCAGGAGATAAAGAATTTATTCAAATGCGAAAAGGCGACAAACTCCTAGAATCTGTGGTCGCTCTTGCTCCATTATTAGGATTGCTGGGAACAGTAACCGGACTGATTATCACCTTTGACAACCTGAAAATTGGTGGTAGCGGCACGACGGCCGATACTACTAAGGCAGCGGCCGGTATTGGTGAGGCTTTAATTACTACAGCAGGCGGAATGATTGTAGCGATTGTTGCCCTAGTAATTTTCCGAATTATGGTCACATTACAAGCTCGACAAATAGACTACTTTTCAGAAGTCGGCACCGAACTAGAACTAATTTATCGCAAAATCTGGTACGAGCCAAACCAGTTAGCAGATAACAACGATTGGCTACCAAATATTAGCGATCGCTTACCAATAAGCAGTGAGAAATAACTCAAGAACCTTATGCGGTTTAAGAATAAATATAAGGACTCGCACATTACGGAATTAAATCTAGTACCGTTGATGGACGTGCTGATGACGGTACTGACATTTTTTATCATAGTTTCTATGACTCTAACCAATCAGCAAGGAAGCTTAGATATTGAATTACCCCCCACGCAATCGGCAGCAGGAGCTACCAAAGAAAACGTGCCAGATCCATTATTTATTGGCATCAACAAAGATGGCGAAATCCTAATTTTGAACCAGAGAGTAACTAAAGAAAAAATGGCTCAAGAAATTCAATTATATTTAACTGCCAAGCCAGAGGGAGCAGTAATCTTAAAAGCCGATCGCAAATTGTCTTACGAAAAAGTGATTGAAATTTTAGGAGAGATGAAAGAAATTGGAGGCGATCGCGTTTCTTTAGCGATCGACCAAAAATGAACTCAGGAGTTCAGGAGTATGCGCCGAGCGCAGGCTGCGCCAACAGAAGTTTAGAAGTTTAGGAGTCAGAATTTAAACTCGCCCTCTCACCTTCTCACCTCTGATTGGGATCGCGTTGCCAGGTGACAATAATAGTTCCTTTACTTAGTCCCGCAGTTTTAACTAAATTAACATAACTAATTGTTTGCCCTGCTTTCGTCAACTCATATAGATTTCCGCCACCATATTGTCCTTTATTAGCGATTTCTATCCCGTCACTTTTAACCCCTGGCTCGATACTATCGGCGTATACTTCATCTGGACTTTTTCGTTCGATCCATACCATTTTCACAATTCCTGGTAGCCTAATCGGTTGACTGTCGGGATCGTCGATTTTAACTACGCTTTCCTGAGTAAAAAATGCTTCTGGCTGCTCGAACAAATTGCCATCTACTAATTCATCTTCCACCCCTTGAACGTTGGCAAACATATTCTGGGCTGCCGCATTATTAACGCTGGGAGACGGCGTTGGAGTTGTTGTAGGAGGTGGGGTTGGTGTAGGTATTGGTGTTGGAGTGGGAATTGGTGTTGGAGTAGGTATTGGCGTTGGAGTTGGTACTGAAGACGAGGCTGGCGGTACAGTCGGAGTGGGGATCGGTGTTGGTATTGGTGTTGGCGTGGGAGTGGGAATTGCTTTTGGAATAGGAGTTGGGATTGGTGTTGGCTTTGGTGTTGGTGGAGGGATGAAGATAGTAGGCGGGGAATTAGGTAAAGTAGGAATCGATCGCCTAATTGGTTTGGGTGCAGGCGGCGTAGATGGCTTAGCCGGAGGTGGAGAAGAACTAGCTAGCAACTGCGAGAGTTTAACCGTTTTCGGTTTTTCTGTTTTCTTTTCTGGAGTTTCAGGTTTTTCGGGTTTTTCACCTTCAGATGGCATGGGAATCGCGAGTATTAGTCCGTGCAATCCCAAAGAAATTAGCACCGTCAGCCAATAATGATTCATGTCAGTTATCCAAAACGTCCGTTGACATAATCCTGAGTTTTTCTATGCGTCGGATCGCTGAAGATAGTTTGAGTTCGATCGAACTCAATTATTTCGCCTAGATACATAAAAGCCGTGCGATCGGAAATTCTAGCTGCTTGCTGCATACTGTGAGTCACAATTAAAATTGTTACTTTCTCTTTCAATTGAGTGATTAATTCTTCAATACTGGCGGTAGCAATTGGATCGAGGGCCGATGTTGGTTCGTCAAACAAAATCATTTCGGGATTGGTAGCTAGGGCGCGAGCAATACACAATCGCTGTTGTTGCCCTCCTGAAAGGTTAAAAGCTAAGTCATACAAGCGATCTTTAACTTCATCCCACAAAGCCGCATTACGCAATGCTTGCTCTACTGTTTCATCGATCGCGCTACGCTGAGATTGCCCTCGCACTCGCAACCCATAGGCAACATTTTCATAAATCGATTTGGGAAAAGGATTGGGCTTTTGGAACACCATACCAATCCGCATTCGCACTTCAATCGGATCGATCCAAGGCGCTAAGATATTAATTTTATCTAACTCGATCTCTCCGGTATAACGATTGCCTGGATAAAGGTCGTGCATCCGGTTGAAGCATCGCAACAAGGTAGTTTTGCCACAGCCAGAAGGACCGATTAGGGCTGTTACCTGATGGCTGAATACCGATAAGTTAATATCTTTAAGCACGCGAACCGAACCGTAGTAAAAGTTCAGGTTTTTTACTTCGCATTTAAATTTAGACGCTTGAGAGGGGTGATTTTCTACCATTTAATTCTTCGGCGCAATCGATAGCGGATAAAAATAGCGATCGCATTCATCGCTAGAGTCATAAAAACTAAGACAACACCAGCAGCCGCAGCATTACTTTGAAATTCTGGATCGGGGCGAGAAACCCAATTAAACATCTGAATTGGCATCACCGTAAATTCGGCTTGCAACCAGTTAAAAGAAATGTAAGGAAACTCGCTTTTAAAAGGTGAATCTGGTAAAAAAGCGATGAAAGTTAAAGCGCCAATTGTAATCAAAGGTGCGGTTTCTCCCACCGCCCTGGCTAAACCAATAATTATTCCCGTGAGAATGCTGCCAATGGAATAGGGCAAAATGTGATCCCAAATTGTTTGCCATTTACTTGCTCCCAAAGCACAAGCGGCTTCCCGAATACTATTAGGAATAGCGCGAATGGCTTCGCGGGTAGTAACAATTACGATCGGTAAAACTAAGAGTGATAAAGTTAATCCAGCAGTCAGAATGCTTCTGCCCAGTTTTAGTTGCTCGACAAACAATCCTAATGCTAATAGTCCGTAGATAATTGAAGGAATTCCTGCTAAGTTAGTGACGTTGATTTCAATGATGTCACCCAGCCAATTTTTTTTGGCATATTCTTCTAGATAAATCCCCGAAGCAATGCCAATGGGAATAGCTGCGATCGCCGTTACTAAGATTACCAAACAAGTTCCTACCCAAGCTGAGAGAATACCTGCTTCTTCATATTTACGGCTGGGAAATGACGTAAAAAATTGCCATGACAATCGCGGTAAGCCATCAATTGTCATATCGATGAGTAATGCCAGCAAGGTAATGATTCCTACCAATAAAGATAAGATCCCGAAAACAATAAATATTTTCTCCCAAAACCTATTGCGAGCGATTAATCGATGAAGCTGATGTAAATTATCTATTGTCATAAGCACCCAAGCAGAGAAGTTTTAATAAAAACCACAGATGAACACAGATAAAATTGATAAGTTATGAGTTTCTTCTAAATATCTAATAGACATCTCTAACAATTATTGTGGGGTAGGCATCCTGCCTGCCCTCGCTCTTAATTTTTAGAGATCTAATAAACTTCCCGATAGCGTTTGGTGAGAAAATGACCCAAAATATTGAAAACCAGCGTCATCAACACTAAAACCAAACCAGCAGCAAAAATTGTTTGATATTCCAAGCTGCCATGAGGTAAATCTCCTTGAGTGACCCCGACGATGTAGGCAGTAATGGTGGCGGCTTCTTCCATTGGGTTCCAAGTAAGAATCGGTTGTAAGCCAGCAGCAATAGCGACAATCATTGTCTCCCCAACTGCGCGAGAAATCCCCAAAATATAAGCCGCAGAAATCCCCGAAATTGCCGCCGGAAAAACTACTCGCAACGCCGTCTGCAAGCGGGTTGCTCCCATGGCATACGAACCTTCTCGCAGATGCACTGGAACCGCCCGCATAGCATCTTCGCTAATAGAACTGACGTAGGGAATAATCATAATTCCCATTACTAAACCCGCACTTAACATATTAGAACCAGGTAAATCTGGGAGTGGTATCTGCAACAGAGGAGTAACAAATAAGTAAGCAAAATAACCGTAAACTACCGTAGGGATTCCTGCTAAGATTTCTAAACAAGGTTTGGCAATTTCTCGCAATTTTGGAGAAGCAAATTCGCTTAAATAAATTGCCGCTATGGTTCCCAAAGGAATGGCCAATGATAAAGCTACTACAGTCGTTACCAAAGTACCTGAAACCAGCGGCACTACTCCATAACGCGGATTTTCAAATAAGGGCGACCATTCTGTATCTGTGAGAAATTTGATTATGGATACTTGTTGAAAAAAACTGAAAGACTCATAAATTAAGATGCCAAGAATACCTATAGTTGTAGCGATCGAAGAAATTGCTGCCCCCAATAGCAACAACTCCACTATCCGCTCTCGTAAATTACGGATTATTCTAGGGGCTAGATGAATTGTTGGTGAAAGCTTTAAATATTTTTCTGACATATTACATATAAATTATCTGTAGGGGCGCAATGCATTCATTGGTGTCAACTTAGGGCTAGAGCCATTGCTATATCTCGATCTTTAGCGCCAACCGCCAGAGGTTTTCAACCTCTGGCTAATAGCACTAGTCCACTGAAGTGGACTAGTTTACTGGAAGTGAGTCCTTTTTAGAGGACTTTAACTTTGAGACAGGGGTTTTGAACCCCTGTCGGGGCGAAGCTCTAAACCGTTAAGTTGACGCGTATGACTGCATTGCGCCCCTACCAAAGATGCGTTGCTAGAAAACTGCTAAGATCGAGCAAATTCTAAAGTTTTGCTTCGCGACTGAGAAGGTCTTCAATTCTCAGTCCTACTGCTGCTTCGCCCCCAAAGACAGTACCTACTTTAAGATCTTTAAAGTGTTTGCTTGCCAGTTCGTAGGCTTTAGCTGGTAGGGGAACATACTTGACTTCTGCTACATATTTGGGAGCGTTGTTGAGGTAATAATTGACAAACTCTTTTACCTCTCCCCGTTCGGCAGCTTTGGCATTTACGTAGATAAAAATTGGGCGAGATAGAGGTTGGTAACTGCCATCTTCTACTGTCTCTTTAGAGGGCAGAACTGGCCCCTTACCAGAGTCTATGGCTACGGCTTTTAATCTGCTCTTATTGGCTTCGTAATAAGCATAGCCAAAATAGCCTAAACCACCTCGATTTCGACTGACACCCTGTACCAAAACGTTGTCATCTTCGCTACCAGTGTAGTCGGTGCGGCTCGATTTGGCTTTACCAACAATTGCTTCAGTAAAATATTCAAAAGTCCCAGAATCAGCCCCCGGACCGTACAGCTTTAAAGCCGTGTCGGGCCAATCGGAATTAATTTGATTCCAGTTTTTGATTTTGTCCTGGGCTGTTGGTTCCCATATAGCTTTTAGTTGCTCTACGGTCATACTTTTTGCCCAGTCATTGCGGCTGTTAACCACAACTGTTAAGGCATCATAAGCGATCGGTAATTCTACATATTGAATGCCAGCAGCTTTACAAGCCTCCATTTCTTTAGCCTTAATCGGTCTAGAGGCATTGGCAACATCGATCTCACCAGCGCAGAACTTTTTCAGGCCGCCACCAGTACCGGAAATTCCAACTGTAACTCTAATTTGACCATTTTTCTGCTTCTGAAACTCTTCGGCTACGGCTTCAGTAATCGGAAAGACAGTGCTAGAACCATCAATTTTAATCGTAGCTGGACTTTGCGATCGCACCGCCGTTACAGAAATACTAATAGTAGCAGCAGTGACAGCAATCGCCGCGATCGCTGTCAAATTTCGGCGCTGAAATTTCATGCTTCCCAGCATTATAACTATCCCCTCAATGTTTGACTAAAACAAGCCAAAGGATAGTTTAATCCTGGAAAATTAAGGATTTATAATCAAAAATTATCCGCTGGTTAAAATTTGACTTTTTAAAGTTAAGAATTAAATTTGCATATTCCCACTTGTTTGTTTGGGAACAACCTTTCTAGACAGCATTGAGATGATAAGCTTCAAAATTATGACTGATGAGAAGTTTTAATTCTGCATCTGGTTCGCAGGCTTGCCACATCTCGGATAATCGCTCGTCCCAAGGATCGACCACAACTCGTGGATCTGCTTCATAGCCATGAAATTGTTGCAGGACAATTGCCCAAACCTCACCCGCTGAATCACCGATCGACTTTGGCGAATCAAACCCTAAAGACTCAGCCAGCTTCAACACCTCAAAGGCTGATTCTCCGAGTTGGCTGAGGCATAACGCTACCCGAAATTCTCCTGGCTGCGATCGCAGAGGTTCAAATAGGTGTTTCATGGCTGCGAATCTCCAACTGGTTCGATCCGAATAGTACAAACACATTCTATCTCCAACGGTTCTTGATATAATCGGTGGCTTCTCTGACACCGAGCGATCGCGTAGAGTTACCTGCACGAATGTAAAAATACTCTTCTTGTCCATCTTTAATATATACAGGTCGCGGAGATGGCTTGATAGTGACTCGACACACATCTTTGCCTTCTATTTGACCGAAGCTAATCTGAATCGAAGTGCCGCAATCTCGACCGCAAGCATTTAGCAAGCTGGTCATCAAGTTATTTTCGTAAACATCGCGGTTCTTGCAATTATCAAACTTTTTGTTGTAGTCGTACTCAATGCCAACAACTGTGCGATCGTCGTCGATACCAATCAGTAATGTTCCTCCTTTTTCGACATTTAAAAAGGCGGCAACGGTTTCAGGAATGCGTTTGTTGAATTTCTCCTTTTTGTTATGCGGAATATCCCACCAAGCAGAAGCTTTGAAGTCGAGTTCGGCGCTTTCGCCTTGCTGTATTAATGCGGTAAGTTCTGCGTCTGTTGGTTGGGGTACAAGGGCGCGATAAGCTTCTAATGCTGCCTGTTTGACTGTTTCAGAAACTAGAGGAAAGGTTGTGAGGATGTAGGTAAATTCTTCTTCGGTTAAGCCGTAGAGATGCGCTACCATGCCGTCGAGTTCTGCTCGCAGTTGGGCGCGTTCTGTTTCGTCGGTAACGCCACATTGTAGAGACGTTAAATTTAATGTCTCTACAGCTAATTCGTCAAATTCTGGAGTGGTGCAGATTAGTTTGGCGGTGCGTTGGACGATTTCGTTGAAGAAGCGATCGCCCTCCATTAATCGCGGTATTGGTAGTTGGTAGACATAAAAAAAGTTGATGTTGGCCGAAACTCGAAACCGAAGTGCATAATCGAGTACAAAACTATTCCAAATAGATATTAAATATAAACAATGATGGTTCTTTATTGGGTTACTAATTTCTTCTGAGTAGCGCAACACTGATTGAAAATTTTCTGCATGAAAGCTCTGCGGAATAACTGTTGCTACCATAGTCCGGGAGTTGGTTGAGCTTGCTATTTTACGAAATCCAGCCCTGTAAGTCTGATAGTCTAAAGTCCGTCCTTCATCTTTCTTTTTTCCTATTAAAGCTGTTCTTCCCTCTGATTCTTCTATCCAATAACGAGGTTCACAAAGTTTATGAGTAAATTGCTCGATCATCTTACCTTCATAAAGAGGTAATCTCCCTTTACCAGGCTGTTGCTTGAACAAATGACTGTCATTGGTCATGTGAAATTCCGCAGTTAATCGCAAATTCCACTTCCCATCTATCTTTTCTCCTAACAATGGAAACTTAAGCATTTTCTCCACAATGCGTACATCTATCTCATTTTTAAACTCTGTTATTGAAAGAGAATCAGGAGACAAACGGCGAACAAGCGGTACAGAAATCTCAACCTGCTCATCTTTATTATGGAGAAACATATCTAACCTATTTACTCTAATCGCTTCTCGCGGATTAATCCGAAAAGCTGCCATAAATGAGTCAGTTACTCCTCCTTTTTCAAAAGTCATTAGAGAAAACTTAAAGCGATGATCTACACCTTCAAAAATAAATCTTTCGTTTGATATTCCGAAGAGCGAATTAATCTCAGTTTGAGAAAATAACATTTCTCGTAACTGCTTTGTACCGAGATCGGTATAAATACCAGAAGGTACAATAATCCCACACTCCCCACCAGCACGTAAGAGATTAAAGCATTGTTCTAGAAACAGCTTGTAGAGGTTAATATCAGTGCCAGCTTTTTTACCATTGACGATCGAAATTTGATTTTTATACTGTTCTGCTGAACGATAATAAGCACTAACATGAGGAAATTCACTCAGATACTCTAGCCAAGTAGCAGCAATCTGAGAGTCTTTTAAGAGTTTTTCTTGTTCTTTCTCAAAAGCTTTGATATCCATCTTACTCTTTCTAACTAACTCATTGTGCTGAAGAAAAAATTCTCTGGCATAAGGCTTGAAAATTTCCCAAGGTGGATTAGTGATAATTGCATCAAACCCGCCGCGTTCTAAAACCTTATCGAAGTGATATCCCCAGTGAAACGGCTTCAACACCGCAATATCATCAACATTTAAGAGACGCTTCTTAGATTTACCAGTTAACTGAACTTCCTCATATTTAATCCCTAAACGCTTACTAAACTCATCTAAGAGTAAGAAATTCAATTTCTCTTGAGATTCGCGGTTGAGGTTCTCGATGTGGCTGCGTAGCATCAGCAACCGAGACTCTTGAGACGTTCCGTGTTGTTCGTCAGGCAAAAAGGCGTGTTTTTTATACTGCTCAATAGATTGATTCTTATCGGCTAAAATTGCTTTGTAGTTAGCTGCTGCTAAAGGCTGTAACAAGTTGCCTTGCAAATTCTCTGAATCGCCTATAATATCAAAGCCCGTTTCATCAACTCGAATCAAACCAATTAGCGAATTACCCGCCATAATGTTAAAGTCAATATTTGGTAGCGGTTCTAATTCATCGACATCATGAGCCGAAGAAACCAACGCTAAAAATAGACGTAATTTGGCAATTTCCGTCGCTTCCTCCATGATGTCTACACCGTAGAGGTTATCGGTAATAATCCGCTTTTTAATGTAATAGTTTAGAGAAGGATGTTCTACTCTAATTTTTTGTAGTTTATCTCTGAGGTAGTGGTCTGTAATTCTAACTTCAATAGTAGCAATTACTGCTGAATAGACATAAATCAGCCTTTGCATCGCCGCGATTAAAAAAGCACCAGAACCGCAAGCAGGATCGAGGAGAGAAAGATGAGGTAAAATCTCATCTAACAAGCGACGACAAAGATTAGCATCCAGCCTAGTTAAGAGTTCGGTAATGCTTTCAAACTTCAAGTCCGCGCAGGCGGACTTCGATTGTGTAGCCGCGAATTCATTCGCCGAAGTCAAAAATAGTTTGTTGATGCGATCGAGGATGAGTTTGTCGATCGTCCTCTCGCAGAGATATTCTGTAATCTCTGGACGGGTATAATACGCTCCAAAAGCCTTTTGGTTAATATATTTCTCAAAAATGTAACCTAAAACAGCAGGATTGAGTTCGTTCTCTTTTCCTCCTGGCGTGTCATCCAAATTCCAAGAGAAACCAGCAAATAGCTTGAAGATATTTTCAAAAGCTGCATCGGGAATCGTAATTTGAGGATATTCTTGCTCGATTCTGTGTTTTAAAAATAATCCCCCATTCAAATATTTAACATCACCAATTAGCGTCTTGGTGTTATTCGATCGCAGATATTCTGGTTTGCCAAAGCCTTCAAAGAACAATGCTGGCAAAAACTCGCTATAAAATAAGTTAGTTCCCCGTTGCTGACTCTCTTTTAACTTCTCTTGTAAATACAAACTTTTCTCGTTATCTATAAAGCCTTTACGTTGCAGAAAATATACGAACATTAGACGATTGAGAATGACAGAAGCATACCATCGCCTGTCTGCTTCATTAGCAATTCCTTGAATGCCAACTTGCGAGTCGAGTAAAGCTGTATGCTGTAACTTATACTCTTCAAAAAACCTCTTAGTGACGCGCTCGACATCAAAACCGCGTTGCAAGCGATCGGCAATATCAATTACAGATATGGTTTCTAATTCTTCTAAATCTACTTGTAACGCACTAATTTTACTTAACAGCAAATCGCACGGTTCTTGCTTCACGTAAGCGTGGTCGCGGGGATAAATTTTCGTACCTTCTTGCTTTACCCAATACCATAAAGAGCGAGTGCGATCGCCATCGATAAAAATTAGGAGATTTTCCCGCACTAACTCAGCTATTTTAGTATAAATCGACTTTCTCGCTGTCGCATTAGGAATTTGACCGTCAGCCGACGTAATTTCAAACACCACCACTCCCGACAACTGGGCGATCGCTTGACTAGAGTAAGTCGCATTATCGAGGGCGATCGTTATCGCTTTTTCTGTAGAGGGAAATGACCACCCTAATTGCTGGACGAATAAGTCATTAAATTTAAAATCTTGGAGAAATTTGCGACTTTGCTGAAAATTAATGGTCATTTAAAGTCCCTCTAATAATTTTGCTATTTGTTCGGGTGCGGGAAGTTCGTTCTGCAATTCTTGAGGTAATTGAGAAACTATTCGATAGGTTGCTATGCCAATAGGTTTATTCGACTCCTTAAGTGCATACTCCACAATGGTTTTATCCTTAGACTTACAAAGAATAATACCCATTGCAGGATTTTCATCATCTAGCCGTACCTTGTCATTTAATACCGCTAAATAGAACTGCATTTTCCCTACATATTCCGGCAAAAAATCACCAGTTTTTAGTTCGATCGCTAGCAAACATTTCAAGCGGCGGTGAAATAACAATAAATCGATAAAATATTCTTTATTGCTAACCTCCAAGCGATACTGACTGCCGACAAAGGCAAAGATTCCACCCATTTCTCGTAAGAATGATTCAATTTTAGCTAAGATGGCTTGCTCTAACTGACGTTCGTTGTATTGATCTCCCAGTTCTAAAAAGTCAAACGTGTACTCATCTTTAACTGCTAACTTAGCCTGAGAGAGAGCTTCTTCTGGTATAGTCGTGTCAAAATTGGTTTGATTTAGCAGAGTTTTTTCATAAGTTTGATTTTCAATTTGATGAATTAAGACATTTTTTGTCCAGCCAAACTTCCGCGTCATACGGATGTAGAATTCTCGCTCTAAATCATCTTTGCACTTCTCCATAATCACCAAATTGTGCGTCCAACTAATTTCTCGCACCATTGGTGCGAGTTTTTCATTATTGATATAAGTTTCATAAAAAAGCTTCATGCGCCAAAGATTGGCGGCAGAAAAACCATGAATACCAGTAAATTCAGCTTGTAAGTCTTGAGAAAGGTTCTTTACTACCGATTTTCCCCAAGTTTCGCCTTGTTGACGAGTGACAATTAACTTACCAATATCCCAATATAAAGCAATCAGTTCTTGGTTAACTGCTTTCAGTGCTTCATACTGAGCAGTAAGAATGCGCTGCTTAACAGCAACTAGCAGTTCGCCATAATTTTCTGTGTTTATTTCGCTCACGATCGCACTCCTAATAAAAAACCTAACATTTACGGGGGGTGTTGGGTTTCACTTCGTACCCTGCGGGAAGGCTACGCCTACAACCCAACCTACGAATATCTAATTTTGGGATAACTTTCTCTGCATTATTTGCTTGGCAAATTCATAATCATCATTGAGTAAATAGCAAAAATGGTAGTAACTTGCTAAATAAAAACTGCAACCAAATTTCTCGTAGCGATCGGCTACAGCTAAAAAACCATATCTGGCATCGTGTATGCTGGTAAAGCAATCTTGATGAAAAGAATCATGCAAGAAAAGTGTTATGGTCTTTTCATTGCTACTTGAGATCGAACGAATTAATTCAATATTGGGATGATGAGAACGGCTGACTGGTAGCAAGATATCAAAACCATTGAAATCGATAAAATCAGCCAAATCCTCTTCGCTCATTTCTGAATAGGAAAATGTTTCTTCTGGTAATTCGAGGAAATGTTGCCACTTCATCCAAAATTCATGCTTGGCATCAAATCCAGGATCGATGTCTAATCGCCAATTATCTTCTTGGCAAAGGTCGTCAATAACTTCTGTTGGTAACTCTGTTATCTTCATAAAAATAATCCCAAAGAACAAATAATTTGCGGTTCTCGTTTTTCAGCTTCTTCGCTAACAATGCACAAGCGATCGTCTGTCCGCAAAGCAACTACTAATTCAGCCAATTGTCGATCGCTAATTCCGCTTCTGAGTTGACGGTTTAAAGTATCGATCGCCGACTGTCTTAAGGGGTAACGGTAAATTTCCTCGATCGCTTTCAAAAGTTCTTCAGAAACAAATATTGTCCCTTTCATTTCTTTAGCATAATTCTTGAGTCGTTCGTAGGTACGAAACCTTGCACCCGAAGGTCTTCCCAATTGACCGCCAGCATTTTTCTCTTCTTCTGCAATCAGTTCCGCACCCTTTTTCACTAACTCGTGGTGCTGTTCGTCTTTCGATCTTGCTGGAGTCGATTCCTCGCACGCCGCCATCCGTAAAACTGCCAATTGAGACTGGGTGACGCTGTTACCCTGACAATCGACCCATGCTAGAGAATCGTTACCTTCATTGGTTTTCATGTAAAGCAGTACGCCTTCTGGTTGCCCTGGTGTGGGAGTATGGGCGCGGGTAGAATAGACTACATTGGGCAGATCTTCAATCGTTTTTTTCAAAGCCGGATTGCTGTCGGTGGCTTTTTTCCAGATTTGAAATGCTTCCGAAGTTAGGTCTACTTCTGTATCTTCATCCCCATCCAAAATCCCAGATTTCTCGTTGTAGAGATCGAGAACTACTTGAGTAGAATCGTCTTCAAAAAATGCTTCATCAGTTCCTACTACTTCGGCATTTTCTTGCAACCTCTGTCGCAGGCGCGATCGCAAGTTAATAATTCTTTCTACCCCTTCAGATGGCAGAAACGAATAACAAATGATTTTTTCTGCTTTTTGTCCGATTCGATCTACTCGTCCGGCTCGTTGAATCAACCGGATTATTGCCCAAGGTAAGTCATAATTGACAATGATGGCACAGTCTTGGAGGTTATGACCTTCACTCAAAACATCAGTGGCAATTAAAACTCGCACTTCTCGATCGGGCGTTACTTTTAATGGGCTACCACTACTAATAGGACTAAATCTAGTTACCAATTCTGTAGGATCTTTCGATTGTCCTGTTACTCCTGCTAACTTGGTAATATTTCTCGCCTGTAAATTGTCAGCCAGGTAGCGAACTGTATCGGCAAATTGAGTAAAAATTAGTACCTTATCGTTAGGGTGAGTTTCAGTTAGCAGTGTAATTAAAGCTGCTAGTTTTTCATCGTCGTGAGAGTGCCAATCTCCAAAATTTTGTAAGATATTAATGAGTGATTTAGCATCTGCTAGCAGGTCGTGTTTCAGCCTTTTAAGATCGAAAAATGTACCAGATAGCCACTTAAATCGTCGTTGATATTTGGTAGTATATTCTTGATAAACAGATTTGGCAGATTGACGGAAATTATTTTCTAGTTTAGACTCCGCCAGCGCCCCTGGGAAAAGGGGGCTTTTAGATTCCTCCAACTCCTCTGATAAAGTGGGGCTTTCAGGCTGTCCTGCCTCATCTTCTATTTCTAGATCGAACAATGTAGAGAAAGAGGAATCTGAATCTTCGTCGTTATTGCGGGAATCTAATAGATCTGCTTCTTGAACGCCAATAGGAATATCTAATCCTTGTTCGATCGCATACAAATAAACAAAGTTCCGCAAAATGTGGCGTTCGATCGACTGAAGAAAGGCAATACCGCTACTTTCTAAACGTTTGAATAAATTAGTGCGGGAAAATCCCATTAACCTGCGTCCGCCCCGAAATAAAGCATTAAGCTGGTGCTGTTCGGTTTCCGTCAAAGGTTGTTTTGGTTTAGGAAGAATGTACGTTCCTAGTCCATAGCGAGGTAGATTAAGTCGGTCGATTACTTCCACTAACGGCTCGGAATATAGTTGCGAGTAATTATCTTTATTGCTAGTTTCAAAATTAAATTTGACTGTTCGAGGAAGACGTTCGGGAAAATAAGAACGACTGCGATCGGGAAACTCTAAATACTTGCGACCTGTTTCATCCGTTTGAGCGTAGTTTTCTTTGATAAATGAGCGAGTTCTCCTTACCATATAGCGTTTCATCAACTCTCGCCAATCGTCGGGACGATCGCTTTTTTCAAACGCCGCTAAGGAACGTACAGAACATTGATGTTTTCTAATAAACTCTAATTCTCCTACCGAACCTCCACCCAATTCATTGAGTAAAGCTTCCGGCCGAAATCCCAAATCTCGATCTTCCGCCACAAATAACCGCAATTGGGCAGAAAGATCCAGATAAGTTTTGTTATAAGGAGTGGCAGATAGTAAGATACATTTACTTTCATTAGCCGCAATATATTCAGCGATCGCCCTGTATCTTTTTCCTTCTCGATTCCGCAAATTGTGGCTTTCATCAATTAAAACGACTCGATATCGCCGCAACTCTGGTAACTGACTTTGAACCTTGCTAATAGGCAAAACTTTGGCATATAGTCGATAGCTGTCTACATATTCCTGCCACATTTTTACCAGATTTTTGGGGCAAATAATCAATGTTTCTAGCAAACAATCCTCTTGTAAAATTTTAGCGACAGCAGTTCCTACTAATGTTTTTCCTAAACCAACTACATCTCCAACCAATACACCACCGCGTTTGGTGACATGACGCGCTGCTAGTTGCACGGCGGCTTTTTGAAACTCAAATAAGTTGTTAAATTCAGCTGGGATGCGAAATTCAGAAAGTCCTGCGATCGCTTCGTGGGATAAATGATAAGCAATCTTCAAGTAAATATGGTAAGGCGGAATTAATTCCTCTCTCGCCCAACTCTCATCAATAATGGCGGCTAATTCTTGGGAGATGTCTATACAACCGTAATCTTGCCAGCGATCGTCGAACCATTTTTGCAGCTTATTACAAGCATCGTGGTCTAAAACATCAACATTCAATTCCCCCTGTTTTGACAGTCCAGGCAAAGTCAGATTGCTACTACCCAAAAAACCAACTATAGGAGTATTAGGATCGTGACGGTGGACGAGATATAACTTAGCGTGTAGGGGATGGCGCAAAAATAATTTAATCGTTACTTTTTCTGCCTTAATCTGTTTGCTTAAACTCCTCAAACCCGCTTCATCTCGATTAGTAGGCGCACCAATAGTAAGCTGCTGTCTAAATTGAGCAGCCATCTGTTTTTTGCAGCGCAAGATAGTGCTATTATCGATGCGTCCATCGCCAGTTCCTAGAGTAAAAGCAGCACGAACTTCATCGCTTGGCAAACTTTGCATCCCCACCAGCAGACGACAACAAGAACTTTTTCCACCTACCAACTGCTCGATTAAATCGTCTATTTTCTGCCAACCTCTAAGGTTGAAATAACCGACACAAAAATCCGCCCGATAAGCAACTTTTAGCGTATCTCGTAAGGTCAGCAGTAAAGGTAGTTCTATATTGTCAAATATGCGAGGCATTTCCGATTCCAAATTTAGATCTGTTATATCATTTTGCCTTTGAGGTGCAACAGATCTTGGGTAGGGGCGCAATCCTTCGACAGAGCTACGGAACAGCTTTGCGCCCCTACACGGAAATATTGCGAATTGCTTTGACTTTATTTGGTAATAACTAGAACTCCCATCATCCCACCAGCTATAGGATAATGTATGGCATTGCTAAAACCAGCTTGACGGGCTAACCGAACTTGCTCTTGCCCTGTAGGAAAGCGATCGAGACTGGGAGCAATATAAGCATATTCCGCGGTTAAGCCAAAGTGTCGGGCAACGGGAACTACAATATTTTCTAGATAGTATTGCTGAAAAGTTCGCGCTAGTCGATCGCCCGGACGATGAAAGTCGAGAATAGCTGCTTTAGAACCTGGTTTGAGGACGCGGTGCAATTCTCCAAGACAGCGGGGAATATCGCTGATGTTACGCAGTCCGTATCCTATGGTGGCAGCATCGAAATAATTGTCATCAAAGGGCAAATTGAGGGCATCGGCTTCTACCCAATCTATAGCTAGAGGTGGGTAAGAGGTTTGGCAACGGCGATGGGCGATGGCCAGTTGTTCTGAGGCAAAATCTGCCCCAAATACTTTCCCTGTAGTTCTTACTTGTCGCGCTAGCAGCATCGCTAAATCCCCGCTACCGCAGCATAAATCCAAACAAATATCTCCAGGTTGGGCATCGCTCCACTTTACTGCCATCTGCTTCCAGATGCGATGCTGGCCTAAGCTCAGCCAATCGTTGAGGCGATCGTATACTGGGGCGATGCGGTTGAATATCTCTCGTACAGGCGATCGCGTGGTTGCAGTCATTTAACCATTAAACCTCTAATAGCATTTGGCATTTGTCTAGACTTGTGGGATAGCCCTCTGGGCTGTCCCTGCTGTTAATGACAGCTTAACTGAATCATGAGCGACTACAAAACTTTTAACCATCCAGAGCGATTTATCGAGGGATGGTACTGGGCGATTCCCTCCAAGCAACTCAAGGTTAGGCAAGTAAAATCCGTCACCCTCTTAGGCAGGGATTTGGCACTCTACCGAGGAGAAGATGGCAAGACTTATGCGATCGATGCCTATTGTCCCCACATGGGCGCTCATTTCGCCGAAGGCAAGGTTGAAGGTAACGCGATTCGCTGCTTCTTCCACAACTGGAAGTTTGATGCTTGCGGCAGTTGCGTCGATGTTCCCTCTTTGGGCAAGCCGCTAGCAGTTGAGGTGCAAACCTGGCCGACAGCAGAAAAATACGGCATGGTTTGGGTTTGGACTGGGGATGCTCCCAAACACCCTCTACCGTTTGTCCCAGAGTTGGAAAATGAGGAGTGCGACGCAGTTTTTGGCTCTCACTTTGTCAAGAATTGCCATCCTAATGTGGTGATGATTAATGCGATCGATGCCCAGCATTTTAATACGGTTCATAACTTGCCGTTAAAAATCGTTTTTGACTATGGAGAAATCAACGAAAATGCGATCGCGTTTAGTAATACTACTCGCGGAGGTGAAAATTCTTTATTTATTAAATTAATTCGTCCGTTTTACAAAAAAGAAGTTACTTACAAAATGTGTTACTGGTACGGCAGTACGGGAACGGTTACTGTCGGCCCCGATTTTTTTCACTTTCACATTATGTTTGCTTTGCGAATGACTGAAGGCGGTAAGACGGAAGGGCAAACAATTTTGATTACCAAAAAGCGATCGCCTTTTGGAGGATGGATTTTTAACCGAGTTGTGCTATGGCTGACTCAAATGGTAGGCAACTACTTTGCAAAGGGGGACACGCAAATTTTTCAGACTATTAAATTTGACTTAAGAACTCCAATTAAAGAAGATCGGGCGATCGTACAATTCATTCAGCACGTCGAGCAAGAAAAATCATTAAATTGGCGTTCTTGGATACCAGTTAAGGCGAGATAGTACAGAGAGATTTTGGTGAAATTTATCCCAGGAGTCTTATGAGATTTATCAAGCTCAAAACAGTCGCGAAATCTGCTAGCAAAATAGTGGCTGGCAGTCTAATTTCTAGTTTGATATTGGGGATACCCCTGCCAGCAACAACTCAAACAGCGACCGGAGGTTCTTCTTTTCCAAAGTATCTGACCAATGTCAATGGGACGTTGTACTTTACTGCCGAACATCCAGCTACTGGGCGGGAGCTATACAAGAGCAATGGCACGGCCGCTGGCACGGTTCTCGTCAAGGATATCTATATTGGTTCCAATAGTTCTTTACCCGATACTTCTTCCCTTGATTTTTCCCCAATCGAGCTAACCAATGTCAAGGGCAAGTTGTACTTTACTGCTAAAAATCCAGCTACTGGATGGGAACTCTACAAGAGTGATGGCACGGCCGCTGGCACTGTCCTTGTCAAGGATATCAATCCTGGCGGTGCTAATTCTTTCCCACGTAATCTCACTAACGTCAATGGGACGTTGTACTTTACTGCCAACCACCCAGCTACTGGTCGGGAGCTATACAAGAGCGATGGCACAAACGCTGGCACTGTATTAGTTAAAGATCTCAATCCTGGCACTGGTTCGTCTAGACCAGATAGCCTAACCCAAAATTCCCCCACCAAAACGATTGCCAATGTCAATGGGACGTTGTACTTCACCGCCTACAAGCCATCCACGGGGACTGAGCTATACAAAAGCGATGGCACGTCTGCTGGCACCATCTTAGTTAAAGATATCAATCGTGGTGCTGCTGGGTCTGGACCACATTATTTTAAGAAAGTTAATGGGAAATTGTACTTTATTGCCTACAACCCTGCAACTGGTTACGAACTATACAAAAGTAATGGCACCGAATTAGGCACTGCTCTCATCAAGGATATTATTCCTTTTACGGATTATCGGTATGGGCCATATTACCTTACCAATATCAACGGCACGTTATACTTTACTACTTCCTACCGAGACGATGGGACAACCGATCTATACAAGACTGATGGTACTGCGGCTGGCACGGTCTTGGTCGAGAAGATAATCGGCTATCCATCCGCTCTGACAAATGTTAATGGGACATTGTTTTTTACTAACGCCACTCCAGCAAGTGGGTTGGAATTGTATAAAACTAATGGCACGGTGACTGGCACAGTCTTAGTTAAGGATATCTGTCCTGGTGCTTGTGATAGTGGGATATACGATCTCACCAATGTCAATGGAACGCTGTACTTTAGTGCTTATAATAGGGCTACCGGATTGGAATTGTACAAAAGTAATGGGACTGCCGCTGGTACGGTCTTAGTCAAGGATATCAATCCTGGTGCTGATGGTTCCAGTCTCTTCGATCTCACTAACGTTAATGGCAAGCTGTACTTTGTTGCTTACAGCAGGGCTACTGGATTAGAGCTATATAAGAGTGATGGAACTGCGGCTGGTACAATTTTAGTCAAGGATATCGTTCCTTAACTAAAGTCTAAGAGCAAGATAGTCTCTCGGTTGCTCTGGTTGGGGTTAGCCGTGGACTCTTCTTGACCTGTCTAAAACTCTTAGCAGAAAGACTGTTCGATCGCTGGCACGGTTTTAGTCCAGAAGTTCGATCCTTTTTAAAATCTGGGGGCACAGGGGCACTCAGTGGCTTCGATTGTAGCTGGCTGGGAGGCTCCTGTTGCCATCGGTTTGGCTCAATTCTATGATGATGCGATCGCCACGCTAAAATCGATCGTATATTCGATCGTCAGTACCGAGCAAAAATGATTGCTACTACCAAAATATTCACCTTGGAAGAGTATCTGGCTTACGATGACGGCACAGATAAGCGCTACGAATTGGTGAATGGAGAATTAGTTGAGATACCGTCAGAAAGCGACTTGAATAATGCGATCGCTATCTTTTTGTTGTTAACATTTAGTCGGTTAACTCCAGGAAGATTGCTGCGTCGGGGAACAGAAGTTTCAGTCAGCGGTTCTCGTGCTACAGTGCGCGTCCCAGATTTGCTCGTGTTGACGGAGGAAGCAGCTACCGCTTTATCTGGATCTGCTCGCAGTATTATTACTAGCGATATGCCGCCACCAGTGTTGGTGGTAGAAGTAGTTTCGCCAGGGAAAGAAAACGAAAATCGAGACTATCGTTACAAGAGATCGCAATATGAAGCACGCGGAATTGCTGAGTATTGGATTGTCGATCCAGAAAGCGATCGAGTAGTAGTTTTGTCTTTGGTAGATGGATTGTACGAGCAAACAATTTATCAGGGGAATGATGCGATCGTTCCCCCAATATTTCCTACCTTAGAATTAACTGCCAAGCAACTTCTACGGGCAGAAGAAGATTGATTGCTTAGGTCGATATTTTGTTGCTTCTTAGCGATCTCGCCATGATTTCAAAACCCAATATTGCTGGATTAGATTTGCCTCATCTCGATGGAGAAGATAAACTCGATCGCGTATTATCTTCAGCTTTGAAAAGTAGAGATATATCTCCCCCTTTTCCCCTCTCTCCCTCTTCCTATTGGGATGCTAGTTACTTCAATCTGCCAAACGTGCGAATCTTCCAAGATGCAACTGAAGAGGAACAAAGTCAAATTTTAGGTTTATGCAGCCAAGGATTGTTAGAAGAAGCTTATTTTATTGAGAAGGCTGGTGTAGGTTACATGGCCAAAATGGTTTTGCTAGCCGAAACCATTGAAGAACGAATGCTCTACGCCCTTTTTAGTGCTGACGAAGCCACTCACTTAGCTCAAATTACTCCCTTTGTATCGATCGAGGAAACCGTTGCGACAGATAATCCTTTCCTGCGATTGCTGGCAGATTTAGTTGAAACCCAAGATAAGATTGTGTTGTTATTCGTATTGCAAATAGTCTTGGAAGGATGGGGACTCAGCCATTATAGAAATCTGGCTCAAGGTTGCTTGAATTCGGATCTAAAAGAGGTATTCACAGGATTTTTGCAAGCTGAAGCCCGCCATCACGCCACTGGAGTTACTTTATTCGATCGCGCGTCGATTTCAGCCCAAAGTAAAGATGCGATCGCTCAAACTTTAGCACTATTTTTGCAGATGATTCAGATGGGTCCGCAAAGCGTTGTTGCAGCTATTGAAAGAGTTAAAGGGCATTTATCGCGATCGCAAAAAGTGAGAATATTTGCCGAGTTAGATACAGAAAATCATAGCGGTACGCGGTTGAATTTGTTGCGATCGCTCATGCGATCTGAAGGAGCTAAAACTATCGTGCAACAGTTAGAAGAACGAAAAGCATTTCAGCCTTTTTCTCCAGACAATTGCGTTTAGAGCGATCGCTCGATCGCTTAGCAAGGCTATATTTGCTGGAGATTTTATTCAGACAAGATGGGTTTGCCCTGCGCCTCTTCGCCATCTTGTTGGCAGACACGAGCGGGTAAGATGGGGCTGCAACAGCGATAATCGGCTAAGTATTGCTCCAAAGCTTGAAATTGAGACAAATTGAGACGGTAGTAGATCCAGCGTCCTTCTTGGCGGGAAGAAACCAAGGCTGCTTCTTTTAGAGTTTTGAGATGAAAAGACAGCTTAGATTGAGTCACCCCTAAAGCCTCGCAAAGTTCGCAGACGCAAAGTTCGCGATCGCTAAGTAGTTCTATTACCCTAATCCTTATAGGATCGGATAGAGCGTGAAAACCAGAAATAATTAAATCTGGAGTGGTAGAGGATAGAGATGGCATTAACAGCTAAAAGTTAATAGTTTTCTGAGAAGGGAGCATTTAATGAAATCACTGCATCGTCCAGACTTATATGCTTGGTCGTCTTTTGACGTTACCAGAAATGTAGACTTCAACAGCTACTTGTGGACTCGTCCCGATGGCAATATTGCGATCGATCCGTTGCCACTATCGCCTCACGACTGGGAACACTTGCAATCTTTAGGCGGTGCTGCTTGGATTATCATCACCAATTCCGATCATATCCGCGCTAGTCAGGGGATATCTCACGTTACGGGTGCCAAGATTGCCGCCCCTCTAAGCGAACGAGACGCTTTGCCGATTCCTAGCCATCGTTGGCTCTCTGATGGGGAAGAATTCGTTCCTGGCTTGAAGGTTTTGGAATTACAAGGTTCTAAAACTCCTGGAGAATTAGCCTTATTGCTAGAGGGAACTACTTTAATTACAGGCGATTTAGTGAGAGCGCATCAAGCTGGCAGTTTAGGGATCTTACCGAACGAAAAGCTCAAAAATCGATCGGAAGCTGTAGCTTCAGTCCGCAGATTGGCTGAAATTAATGGCATAGAAGCCGTACTGGTAGGCGATGGTTGGTCTATTTTCAAAGATGGGGGCAGTCGATTAAAAGAACTTGCAGCTAAACTTTAGAAAAAGAGGTTTAACTAGTTAGAATTCAATCGCACTATCGACAAAACCTGATAGCCTTCACCTTGCTTCATGCACTGTCCATCTGCTTCAAGAGGGCAAGCGAATTCGCTAGGGGAAGGACGACTTCCTGGGACGTAAACAGCCTCAATTTGAACTAGGCGATCGCGAAAAGATCGCAATTTTTCAGATGAAATCTGGGTAGAGGGAAGCAATACTAACCGCTTTCGATCGGAAGAATTAAGAATCAAGAAAAACTCAGCGCCTTGGTAAGCTCTCTCAGACCTGACTGGAGGAATTTCTTCATAGATTAATCTTCCTTGCCAAGTTTGTTTGCTGGGTTTATTAATATTGTCTGAGGTACTTTGGGCATTAGGAGGTTTACAACCACAAGCCTTGGTGCTACTAACAATATAACTTCCCACTAATAGGATACTGGCTGTAGCAGCCACTAACAAAATTTGCTTGCTATTAACTAACATATATAGTTTACTCCAGTTGCCTCGCGTTCCCGTCGTTTTAAAATGAGCTTGTTCGGCGTTCATCTGACGCGCTGGCTTTTTGAGATGCCCAATAGCCAATTAGTTTGTAAACCAGTTTGGCAGCCGTAAACTGCGATACGACTGAATCGACAATCGGTGCTAATTCCATGACATCGCAGCCGATGACCTCATGAGTTTCAAATACTCGCCGCAAGAAAGTAGTGAAGGAGTACCAATTCAATCCGCCTGGTTCTGGCGTACCTACACCTGGAATTATGGTTGGATCGATGCCATCTAGATCGATCGTTAAAAATACTTTTTGGGTGGGAATGCTAGCGATCGCTCGTTCGATCCAATCTGGTTGGGCGGCGATTTCCCTAGCTCGAAATACCGTCAGATTTTTGTCTTTAATCAGATCGGCTTCTTCTTTACAAATTGCCCGAATCCCGATTTGAACTGTGGGCAAACCCATATCGACAACGCGGCGCATGACGCAAGCATGATTGTAAATCGAGCCTTCATATTCGTGGCGCAAATCGCCATGGGCATCGATTTGAACGACCGTAAAAGGTTCGTTGGGGTAGGCTTGGCGGTAGGCCGCTACTACACCAGCGGTAATGCTATGTTCGCCACCTAAAGCAATGGCAAATTTGCCATCATTAATTAATTTAAAAACAGTTTGCTGAGTGACTTGCAGCATTTCTTCAGCCGAAACCGCGCGGCTATTTCTAGTATCAGCGATCGCAGGTTGGCTGTTAATTCCTACATCCAGGCAAACTTCCCAATCTAGCTCTTCATCATAAAATTCGACTTGATGCGATGCCTCTAAAATCGCATCGGGGCCGTGTTGGCAACCTTGACGGTAAGTAGTCGTCGCTTCATAAGGAATTGGCAAGATTACTACTTGTGCTGCTTCGTAATTAGCAGCGACTTCCGAGCCGAGAAATGAGGTTACAGCAGTAAGAGTTGATGGTGTCATGATGAATTTAGGAGTTCAGAAGTTCAGAATGCATAGGGCATGGGGCATGGGGCATGGGGCATAGGGCATAGGGCATAGGGCATAGGTTATTCTCGCCCTCCTCGCCCTCTCGCCCTCACGGCTTCCTCCCCACAATAGTGCGATGGCGAGGATCGCTAGCCACTGTAGTTTGATACTCGAAACCTACCTCCTGCAAGCAAGCTTCTACATTAAAAGTATAATAATCATCGCTCCAAGGCTCGGTACTCTTCATCAGCACGAACAGCGCAGGGGGCAGATTTTGAATTACTGGAGAGGCAGGATTATTATCGACGATCGCTATTACTCCACCCGGACGCAGAATTCTGAGCGCTTCTTGGAAGATGCTTTTAGTCGCAGGGCGAGGTAACTCGTGGATCGAGAACTGTAAGGTGACGATATCAAAAGAATTATTTTCTAAACCCGTATCTTCGGCTTGGGCGTGTATCCAGCGGCTAATTTCGCCGAGGCGATCGCATATCTTGGCTACAGCTAGCATATAAGGAGATAAGTCTAAACCTACCGTCTGCACCGGACTATCTTGCCTTTGGCTGTAGTAGCGATGTAAAGCTACCGTCGAGATGCCAACCGAGCAACCCAAGTCGAGAACGTCGCTAACCACAGGTGGGCTGTATTTTCCCAGGATTTGATGAAAACTGCTCCGCAGGCGTTCTTGGGCGGCTTCTGAAGTCAGATTTTCCTGCGGCCAAACTCTCAAAGCCATCGAGTAAGTGGCCGATCCGGCTTCAAAAGCTGCTTCCCAGCAGAGATTGCCTCGATCGTAAGCGTGAAATGGCACTTGATAGTAGTCGGGGTAGACGACTTGGGGGTTAGTAATTTGGTCTAATAGCTCTTTTGCCCCCGATCTTTCTAAATCTTGGTAGTTTTGCCGCCAAGGAATTCCCTTTTTTTCTGCCGTGCGAATTAGCACCTGTCTGGCTTGATGCTTCATCACTTTGTAAATCGGCTTAGTTTGAATCAGCAAATTAACGCTGCGGGAGAGCCAATCTTCACCCGCCCAATCTGGTTTGAGCTTTTCTGGCATGGTTTGCGATTAAGGATTAGATAGCGGTGATGGAGAAACGATCGATGGCGAGTTACCAGTGCCGTCAGTAGTTATCGAATTGGGGTTTGGCTGCGACTGGCGTTTTACCTGGATCAATCGATTCAGCAAGGCAGGAGGATAAACTTTAGCTATATCTTTGTAAGGAGCGATCGCCCCGCCAGGACTAATTACATAAATCGTATCGCCTTCCTTAAAATGGTCTACGACTACACCCGCTTGCGATGCTAAGTCGAACCACCTCGGAAATTGGGTATCGACAGGGCCTCTCAGGCTTAAGGTTCCTTGAGAGTTAACATAGTAGGCTTTCCCTACATACCCGGTAGTTTCGTAGAAAATCTGGTGGATGTGTCGATCGAGCTTGACTTCATCCCTAATTTTCGGTCGGTAGTATGCCTTAATTTGGTCTTCAAAACCGAGTTTTTCCAGACGAGCGTGCAACGCCTGTTTATCACCTGATACATAAGCTTCTAGCGTAGGTATATCTACTAAGCCCTTGAAAATTAAAGATAGAGGTATACCCTTGATGACGATCGAATCTTGAAACAGCAGCACACCACCAACTAGAACTAAAAGTAACGATGAAGCAAAAATTAACTTGTTGGGATAACGAGAGCGTTTTCGAGCTAACGTTCTCGGAGGGGTGTCAATAACTTTCATAAAATGTTACGAATTATGAATTATGAAATCTGAAACTATTAGTGTTTTTACCCTTCTCCGATGTAGAGACGTAGCAGTGCTACGTCTCTACTCGAAATTAGACAATTATATCAACAGTTAATTAAATAATCTCTGAATTAAATTCGGTGAAAGCCAGAGGGCGTATGCTATTCCTAAAACGGCAGCAGTAATTGCTAAAGTCATGCCATAGGCGACACACATCATCAGTCCATCGGCTTCTAAGGTAGCGATCGCCAGCAGCAAAATCCCCACTGTCGGGATCGGATTGGTGAAAGGAATCGGCAAGATTAACAAAATCGCTAACCAGGCAATGCAAACACCATTTAACCTCCAAATATATGGGTGTTCGGCAATTCGGCGCATCCTGGGACGGACTATTTTTTCTAAAATCCCTGTCAAACGTTGAAGATTATTCAGCAGTCTCAGGGCTAGCCAGTTGGGAAACCGAAATTGCGCTATCTTTTTTGGCAGCCAAGGCGATCTCCTTCCCATCGCCATTTGTCCTGCCAACAGCAGGCAAGCAGAACCGGGCAAACCCGTCAATCCTGGCAGGTTTGGAAATAAAAATGGCAGCACCAACAATCCAATCGTCAAACTAAAGCCCCTTTCCGCCGTTTCTGCCAAAATATCGCCTAAAGTTAGCGGATTCTCTGCCAATCGTTCTAGTAAAGATTTGATATCTTCAGAAAATCTTAGGCGCATAGGGAGATGGGGAGATGGGGAGATGGGGAGATGGGGAGAGAGTAGGAAAGGTTTGTAGGGGCGGGTTTTGCCAGCCTGCTTGGGGAAAACGATTAATGTCAAATCAAACCCGCCCTGCCTCACCATTAACTGTCCGATCGAATCCATCTGGGAAAATGAGAAAGTTCAATCCTTATAAAAATCAATAATTGTCTGCCGATAAGTCTCTGGCAATCCGGTATCGAAACACCGACCTTGAATCAAGTATCCTGTCATGCCCTCTGCTTGTCGCAATCGATCGAGGCTGGATGTTAGCTGAAATTCACCTTTTTCGCGAATATTACTGTTAATATTCGCAGCTAAATAATCGAATATCTTCGGCGTAAGGACGTATAAGCCAAAGACGCAGAGGAAGATATTTTCAGCCATTCCTTCAACCCTGAGATGGGTTTGAGCGTAGGCAATATCTGGCTTTTCAGTTAGTTGCGCGATCGAAATAATTGAGTTAAATTCTTGCCAAATTCCGGCGACGCAACCAGCTTTATGAATTATTTCGGCAGGCATAGTTGTTAAACCAACTACGCTTTGGTTTACTCGATCGTAAACATCTAAAATTTGTCTCGCGCAAGAAATTTCGGTTGCAGATAAATAGACATGATCTCCTAGAGATAACAAAAAGGGTTCGTCGCCAACCCACGATTTGGCACAAAACACAGCGTGACCGTATCCTTCTTGTCGATCTTGGGTCAAGATCGTAATTTTATTGCCTAAATCTTGAATATACTGGCTGTATATTTGATTTTCACGAGATAGTTTATCAAAAAGTTCTGACTTGGGTGGAGCGTGAAAAAAATCGGCAAATAAGGAGCGATCGCCAGGTTGAACGACTATACCGATTTCTTCGATGCCAGCACTAATTAGTTCTTCAGCGATCGCCATAATTACGGGTTTAGCTCGGCCGTGGCGATCGACGATCGGGAAAAGTTCTTTTTTGACGGCTTTGGTAGCTGGAAATAGTCGAGTTCCAAAACCTGCGGCTGGAATTACGGCTTTACGAACTGGTTTTTTCTCCATAAATCGTGAGCTTGAAACATTGCATTTGGGGAAAATCGCGAGCGATAACTTCAATTAATTTTTGCTGACTTGCTTCATCTTTAACAACAAATTGCGCCGCACCATCTCCTTGAGAACCGACACCTTTGCCTCCCCAAATATACGGCTGTATTGGTTTGTAGTTGAGGATGTGGTGAAGGATGGGAGCAGTTAGTTCTGAAGGACAAGCAGGAATTAGAGATCGATCGAACTCAGCCTGTGCTTTAGTCATTAAACAGCCAATTCGTTCGGCATCTCCTTGTTGCAGAGATGCTGCCGCTGCTTGAGTAATTTGAGAGTTAATTTCACCGAGATAATGCTGGACGTGGCGATCGACTTCAGTGGCGGCAAACGGGTAGCAGCGATTGAGATCTGCGAGGATTTTAGTAGTATTCTTACTAGCACCGAGATCGACAATGACGAATAGTAAGTCTTGCGGAACTTTTAACTCGATAATTTCCAGGCGATCGCCATCAAAAATCATCAAAACCGGACGATTTCCATAAGCACAAGCCTGGTCCATTCGCCCGCATCGAGAAGGGGTAATAATTTCGCCTCGATAGGCCAACTCCATTTCTTCTCTAACGGTCATCTTTAGATCGTACAAAAGATTAAAGGTTCGAGCTACTAGCACGCAAATAGCGGCGCTTGACGACAGACCTTTTTGGATTGGTAAATCTGTTAGATAATTGTCGATTTCTACCCCATCAACCCGATAATGAGTCAAAATTTGGTAGGCAACGCCTGCCACATAACTGAAAAAACCACCTTTTTGGGCTTCAGTAAGTAGCACCTCTGGGTTCATCGGCAAAGTCAGGGTTTGACGAGTGCTGTCAATCGATTTTGGATTTTGGATTGGTTGGTGAGCTTGCCGAACCATGGATTTTGGATTGGCTTCGCCTGGAAAGGAGAAGCTGGAAACCGATTTTTTTCGATCGCCCATAGAAGCAGTAATAATTAACTCCTTGGAATGAGGTTTGACTTCGGCATAAATACCCTGGTTAGTACCGACTATCAACGTGTAACCTTTGACCAAATTTGGATTCAGGCGGCGATAACCTCCCGCCCAATCGCTGTGTTCGCCAAACAGACAAAGACGGCCGGGGACGAAGATTTGCATGATAGAGGATGAGGGGACACATCTTGGGTAGGGGCGCAATGCATTGCGCCCCTACGACTGAACTTCTCAAAAAGAGTCGATCGATTCCGCTACGTCGGGGTAATTGTTAAATTCTGCCAGCATGGAGGCGGTGTAACCGCCACGATTTTTGAGATGGCGATCGCTACCAGCAGCCAGTAAAATCTTGACGGCATCGATATGGCCGCGATGGGCTGCCCACATTAAAGCCGTGGCATCGGCCGGATCTCGCAGATTGACATCGGCACCTTTGGCTAGTAGCTGTTGGATAATTTCGATATCGTTGCGATCGCACGCCTTCATCAACATCGTTTTGCCATCAGCAGAAGTGGTATTGGGATCGGCACCGTTATCTAGCAATGCCTTGACCGTTTCGCTGTGCCCGTTTGCTATTGCCAATCCCAAGGCTGTTTCTTGAAAGTTTCTCAAATGCAGATCGGCACCGTGCTGTAGTAGTAATGTCACCAAATCGGTATGACCGTGCAATGCTGCCACCATTAAGGGGGTATCTCCTAATCTGTTTCTCGCCTGGACGTTAGCACGCCGTTGCAGGAGGACTTCCACTACTTGGAGACGATCTTCGATCGCTGCTAGGTGCAGGGCAGTTTCATCATCTTGATTTTTGGCATCGATTTTAGCACCTCGATCGAGCAAATAGTTGGCGATCGCAGTTTCCCCGCTGGCAGCGGCCATCATTAGTGCCGTCCACCCTTCTGGATTTTTGACGTTGACATCAGCCCCAGAGTCTAACAAGATGCGAACGAGATCGAGATGACCTTTTTCGGCTGCCAGGGCTAAAGCTGTCTCCCCATCTCGATTTTTGGCATTGACATCAGCCCCAGCCGCTAATAATAATTGGGCGATTTCTGCATCTCCCTGCCCCGCTGCTTGCATCAGGGCAGTTTTACCGTCTTGAGTTTTGGTATTAGCATCAGCCCCAGCCGCTAACAACTGCTTGACGACTTGGGCGGAAACGGCAGGGATCGATCGGGCCGTCAAAGCTAGGTTCAAAGCCGTATCTCCATCTCGATCTTTGACGTTCGGATCGGCATCTGCCCCTAGTAAGGCTCGAACGATCTCTGGATAACCTTTCATGGCAGCTACCATCAGGGCCGTACTGCCATCGTCATTAACTGCATTCGGGTTGGCACCGCCAGCAATTAAAATCCGCACGATATCGATGCGCTTGCTAGCAGATGCCAACATTAAAGCGGTAACACCAAATTTGATTCGGGCCAAATTCGGGTTTGCCCCTGCTGCCAGCAATATTTTGGCAATTTCGGTGTAGCCGCATTGGGCGGCAAACATTAAAGCACTCGTCCCATCTCCATCGGTAGCATTCGCATTAGCCCCTTCAGCTAGTAAGGCTTGCACTCGCTTGAGTTCTCCGCTCGTAGCTGCCCGGAGCAATAAAGCATCTTGACTGAGATTCATCTGGTTTCTAAATTTTTGCCTAGCATTGTAGCTATTAAGCTGTAGCAGGGGAAGAGTTTAGCTTTGACATCCTCACCGCCATGCAAGGACGGTGATTCCCAAGACCGCCGCCCTGACTTGGTGCAATATCGTCAAATGCTGGCGACTTTAGACCCCTTAGCTCTACCTTTAGGAGGAGCGACTTTAGCGGGTTTTGGCACGGACGAATCCCATTACCTTCCTACCTGGAGACATCTGGGAGCAATTATCGGTCATAAAAACTTTTTGTTCCTGGCTGATTGTCAAGCTTCCAGTTGGGCCAATCGGGCGATGATTGACCGCGAAGGAGGGATTTACTGCTTTCCTCTAGCGATGAATCAACCTCGCCCGAAAATCTTATCCGATTGGATAGTTAGTCCACCAACCATAGCTAGAGAAATCATCTCTGATGATGCCGAGGCCACCGACGAGCCGATTGGTTGCGGATTTGAAGTGCCTTAATTGCTTCAATTGAATTTGCTATAAATCGTGGCTCTTATAAAAGCGCCTCCAAATCTCTAGAACCATGTAATACTCGTAAGATATCTATCCCGTCATCGGTTATACGGTAAAACACCAGACAACTTGTGAATCATTTAACGGCATATTGCCGGATATCCATCAAATCGGGCCGAGTAAAACCACTTAACTTGCCAATTTTGGCATTTTTTGCCAAGCGATCGATCTATTTCCCCAAGAATCGATACGTTGCTCCGCAACAGGCTGCGCCAACGCACGCATAACACCTTCACTATCTTCAATCTGGCGAATTGAGAATACCAAGTTTTTCTAAAGCAACCGCGATCGCTTCCGTTCGACTTTGCACCCCTAGTTTCGGAAAAATACTCTCTAGGTGTTTGCGTACCGTGGCAATATGCACGCTCAGGCAAATCATCTGCTAGAATGTCAACTCAAGCAACTCCATAACCCGTGTAAGGGCGTTTGTATGGGGGATGTAATCCCAAGACGATATCTTCTTTGGAAACGCCCATCTCGATCAATTCTTGCCCCACGTCGATGTCTGTCGTGTTTTGCTGAAGCCAAATTTTACCTTCTTTAATATCGAAGTGCAGCACGGTGTAATATATTCGCTTTAAGCCTTTCCAACCGACTCGCATCAGTTGGTAGCGATCGCGCACTGGGTCAAAAAATAGCTCGCTTTCTACTTCTCGATCGCGCGATTTATACTGGCTGTGTTTTTCCAAAAGAGTTTGGATGCAAGAGCGATATCGTTCTAGTTTCTCCATTGCACGATCTCCTCAGTTACAGGATCGTAAATCATCAGTTTGAGTTGATGTCGTTCGATCGCTACTTGGGCAAAGCGGCTTTGAAAAAAGGTTCCATATGCTTCTAGGGGAACTGGCAGATAAAGCAGACGATCTGGTTCATTCTCTTCTAGCATAATTCTATAATTGAGAAATTGCCCTAAAGCCGTGTGAAAATCGCTAATCGCTGAAGGGCTAATAAAGCTTTTAATCTCAACGGCAATTTTTTTTTCCCCTCGTGCTGCTGCAATCAAACGCTCGGCTGCCAGATCGATTTTGACTTTAACTTCATCCCATTCCAGTTCTAATGGAGCGTCGGTAATTGTCCACCGCTCTTTCTCTAATCCACGTCTGACTGCTTCATGAAAGATATCTTTTGCGGTCATGAAAATAATGAATAATCAATTCTCATTCGATCCCCCAGTTGCGATCGCACTCGTGCTGCGATCGCCTGGTTTAGTAAAGCGCATCGATCCAACTAAGTCACGCACCGATCCAGAATTGGGGTTGGTGTTCTCCGTGCAAGATCTGGAAGACTTATTTCAGGTCAAGGCCGAATTTAATCTCAACGAGTATGCGATCGAGTTACCCGCACCTTGGTTGGAAGCACCATTCGATCGCGGCGAAACGGCAGAAGCCCCTGTAGTCTCGACGGGATTGCCTCGCATCCGCGCCCCCAGTACCACAGTCACAGCCATCTCTCAACGGTGGAATACTACCGATTCGGGAACTGGCTCTACTAGAACTAAGGGGGACTTTACGGCGATCGGCACCGTGTTGCAAGGAAGTTGGTTTGTACGAGCCAACCAGCCCAACACCTTCGAGAGCAATACCTGGCAGTTGGCCGAAGCTACATATATCAGACAAACCGACAGGCAAGATTACATCGTCGGTTCTCAGCCTCCCTTTTGGCTCCAGCAAGGCTTGGCAGATGGCGATTACTGGGGATTCACTACCATTGTCAGACGAGGATTTAAACCCCCAACCGAACTCTATGGCGGTACGGACGTGCGGCGGCGGTTGCAATCTAACCAAATCAGTCGATCGATTTCCGGTCGGGCTGCTCCAGGAACGTTAGTCAGACTGGTACAGAGTTTGAGCGATCGCCCAATCGCAGAAGTTTTGGTCGATTCATCTGGGATCTTTCGATTTGACAATCTTCAGTTAGGAAATCAGTCTTTTGGCGGTTTCTACCAGGTATTGCTTTACCCCCAAGGACAGTTAACCGCCCCCCCAGAAATTCGAGATGCGACCTTTCTCAACCCTCAAGAACAGCTACCAGAGGGCGAAGCTGTCTATCTCGACAACCCCGAACTGTTGATTATCCTCAACAACCGCCCTTTGAAGTTATTGCAGAGCGATACTAGTGGCGATCGCGTTTTGGTTCGCCTTCCCCCTGGCACGGTGCGCCTCGATCTAGATCCGGCTGGTTTTCCTCCCGATTGGCAAGCGACAGGAGAAGCTTATGCCGTCGATGTGGTGGCAGGTAGTTACACCTCGATCGAAGTACCTCTAATTCCCGCCTATACGATCGCTGGGGTAGTAGTTGATTCTAAAGGTCAACCGATCGGCGGCGCGAGAATCGAAGCAATTTCTACGACAACCGGACAAAAAGTGTTTTCCGTCACTAACGATGCAGGTGTTTATTATTTAGAAAGGCTGCAATCTGGAATCTATTCGTTACAAATCAACGGTAAAGCTGCTCGTCCCGATACTATTAAACTCGATCGATCTGCTCGACCTTTGCAAGAGTTAAATCTGACTTTGCCTTAATTGAATGCAGGCGATCGCTCCTCTATGGCAAATGGCGAGGACTACTGTGTTTGATGCCATCTCCTAAAAGTTTTTGATGCCAAAGTGGTGCAAAAATTTGGCAGAAATCATCTACAGAGCAGAAAAGTGGCTCTCCGGGCATCACGTGAAAAAATGTATATGTTGCTACAAAATTGATGGCGGTGGGTTACAGCGCGGATAAAAAGTTATTGGTTGCTCGTCAAAAGTATCGCCGCGCCTAACCCACCCTACGATATATAATATTTTTTTATCACCCCAGATACGGGAGAGCCGTTGAAAACCAATCTTCAAACGAATATGAATGAGCCAAGACCTGAAAGAGAAACCGAACAGTTTAATTCCGAGTCGTTAGATCTTGATGAGTCTCAAAAAGAAAGATTTGAAATAAGTCAAACATTTGAAAGAGTGCATATTGGACCGCTTCCGCAACAGTTAGAAGGCAGCGATCTTGAAGACGAAACAGAGTAAGTACCATCTGAAAAATTTCTCTTATGACTTGATTTCTCCAAGGAGTTTAATATTCCTATGAGCTTAGTACCCCGTTCCTCGGTTCGCAGTCAAAAAGTTACTCGGACTGTAGGCAAAAGCTATCAATCTCTCATCATTATGCTGCTGATTACTTTGGTGATGCTGGGAGGAATCGGCTCTCGTCTAGCCTACTTGCAACTGAGTCAAGGGGAACGCCATCGCCAGATGGCACAGAACAACCGCATTCGATTGATTCCCAAGCTGCCCGTGCGGGGCAATATTTTCGATCGCAAAGGCAGATTGCTAGCTAGCAGTCGCTTGTCTCGTTCCGTATTCCTGTGGCCGACGGTAGCTGGCAGAAAAGACTGGCCCAAGACTCGCAAAGAACTATCGCAAATCCTCAAGATTCCCGAAGCAGAAATTCAAAATCGCCTAGATCGAGCCGGATTTAACTATAAAACCCTAGTGCCGATCGCTCGCGACCTGAATCCGGCTCAAATCACTGCCCTGGCAGAACTAGGTACGGATAAATACGGGATCGAGGTCGATATCGAAGCCGTCCGCAACTATCCTCATGGGGAAGTAGCGGCTCACCTTTTAGGTTACACGGGCGAAATTACCGATGCCGAACTGCCCAAGCTGCGTCCAAAAGGATATCGCTTGGGAGATGTCATCGGCCAGATGGGCGTAGAACGGGCGTTTGAAAAGCAACTGCGGGGAGAATGGGGTGGTTTGCAGATCGAGGTCGATGGTTCGGGTAAAGCAGTTAGAACTCTGGGTCCCAAACTATCCAAGCCAGGGAAAGACATTCGTTTGACGATCGATCTCGACTTGCAGAAAGCCGCCGAAGCTGCCTTGGGAGATCGCCAAGGTGCGATCGTGGCCATGGACCCCAATAATGGCGCAATTTTAGCCATGGTCAGCCATCCGACTTTCGATCCCAACGTCTTCTCTGCGCGAGTTACAACTGACACTTGGCGGAAACTAAATCGTAAAGACCACCCCTTTGTCAATCGCGCTCTCAGGGGTTTTCCCCCAGCTAGTACGTTTAAAATCGTGACTACCACTGCTGGGATTGAATCGGGAAAATTTTCTCCTCAAACCATCTTGCAGACTTATGCCGCTCTTAATATCGGCGGTACGGTGTTTCGCGATTGGAATCATGCTGGCTTCGGCCCTTTAGGATTTGTCGGGGGATTGCAATGGAGCAGCGATACCTTCTTCTATCAAATTGGTAGGGGGGTTGGCGGACCGACTTTAATTAAGTGGACTCGCAAATATGGCTTTGGCTCGCTGACTGGAATTGAATTGGTCGCCGAAGAAGCTGCTGGTTTAGTCGCAGACGATCGCTGGAAGCAAAAACGCCTCAAGCTGCCGTGGTCGGTAGGAGATACGGTAAATATGTCTATAGGCCAGGGTTTTTTGCAATCGACTCCCTTGCAAGTTGCGATGATGTTTGCCGTTCCCGCCAATGGCGGTTATCGGGTCAAGCCCCACTTGCTGCTAGATGACGAGAAATCGAAAAAGTGGAGAGAGTCGTTAAATATCAAACCAGATACCATTCGCGTGCTGCGTCAAGGGTTGCGAGCGGTTGTCAATGCCGGAACTGGGAAAGTCTTAAACGTGCCCACCATCCCGCCAGCAGCGGGGAAAAGCGGTACGGCCGAAGCTCCACCAGGTTATTCTCACATCTGGTTTGGGGCTTACGCTCCAGCAGATAAACCGCAAATCGTGGTAGTAGCCTTTGGGGAACATGAAGGCAAAGACGGCGGGGGTGGTAAAATTGCCGCACCTATGGTGTTAAAGGTGTTGGAGACTCATTTTCGCACCCAGAAATCGATCGGCACTAAAAAGTAAATTGCAGGCAGATCGCGCTGTGGTACGAACAAAAAAATTTAGGGTGTCTTCCGGAGAAGAACACCCTACTGTACCTTTTTCATTTTTTCTTTAAGGGCATCGATTAGCTCAAGGAGGCGTGGCTGCGATCGTAGCTGGAACGAAAACTAGGATGCGGTTTGCCTTGAATGTGATTCCAATATTCAGATGCTTCGGGAGGCATACCCACTTCAGCGGCAACGCGACCCAACATCGACTGCTGGCGATTTTTGATCGTGTGGTGGTGGCGCATCATTAAAGCGCGAGCTTGTTCTTCTGTAGACATTATATTTACCTCAGTTGCTTTTTAATTAATATAACACGAAAATTCTGTATCCAATTTTACAAAATTAGAATTTTTACAAAAATTTACAATTATAGAGATGTAGCTAGGTCTCTACAAGGAATGTGTGACGATTGACAGATGGGGGTAGATCTAGACGAAAAAGAGTCGAGCGCTCCGCCCGACTCCTGCAATAAAGTCAGATAGGTGAAATATTATCGAAGAAATGGGGTCTAAAACCTGCCCTTGGAAGGGGAAGAGTTTTGGGAGCGGGGCATAAATGCCCGTTACAAAAACTTGACTTCTGACTTCTGACTTCTGACTTCTGACTTCTGACTTCGTTAATGATAATTGGCCAGTCGAGCAAAACTCTGAGGGGCCAAGCTAGCTCCCCCAACTAAAACCCCATCGATTTCTGGTTGAGCCATAATTTCATCGATATTGTCTGGCTTGACCGAACCACCGTACTGAATTGAAACGTTAGGGTTACTTAGCTGGCTGCGGATCGAACCGATTACCCGATTAGCTTCCCTGGCTTCACAGGTATCTCCAGTACCTATAGCCCAAATCGGTTCGTAAGCGACTACCAACTGTTTTTGGTCTACATCTACCAAATCTTTAGACAACTGAGAAGCAATTAAAGACTCGGTTTCTCCAGCATCCCGTTGCTGCTTGGTTTCACCCACGCAAAGAATCGGGATAAAACCGCAGCGCTGAGCGGCTTTCAACCGGAGATTGACAGTTGCATCTGTTTCGCCAAAGTATTGCCGTCGCTCGCTGTGACCGACAATTACATAACGCACTCCAATTTCTTGCAGCATCGGGCCAGATATTTCGCCAGTGTAGGCACCAGCATCCTCCCAATGAACGTTTTGAGCGCCTAGCTGCACGCGGCTCCCGTGCAAATTTTGAGACATGATGCCCAAAGTCGTAAAGGGAACGCAAAGAACTACTTCCCGATCTTCAGGAGTTTTTTCTAACTCAGGCATAAATTCTCGTAAAAACTCAGAAGCCTCTGCCTGAGTTTTGTACATTTTCCAATTACCAGCAATGACAATTTTTCGCACGGTTAACTAAAAGATACTTCAAACCATAATGCACCCTTCAGTTTAAAGCTTTATGGAGTCATCTTCCAAATCGCGATCGCTTTTTCTCCTATCGACGATTTCAGATCTCACCGTTCGCTTAATTGGGTCTCCAGGAAGCAGATAAAGCGCCTCAAGTGTAAGCTGAGTAAGGATTGAAGAGATTAGAGAGACCCCGAAATTGAACCCCACTGAGTCAGAAAGAGCCGACGACCTGCCCATCATTATCCATTGGCTCCAACAAATGGAGAGCGAAAAATTAATTGACCAAGAGCTACCACCGCCGCCCTGACTTGGTGCAATATCGTCAAATGCTGGCGACTTTAGACCCCTTAGCTCTACCTTTAGAAGGAGCGACTTTAGCGGGTTTTGGCACGGACGAATCCCATTACCTTCCTACCTGGAGACATCTGGGAGCAATTATCGGTCATAAAAACTTTTTGTTCCTGGCTGATTGTCAAGCTTCCAGTTGGGCCAATCGGGCGATGATTGACCGCGAAGGAGGGATTTACTGCTTTCCTCTAGCGATGAATCAACCTCGCCCGAAAATCTTATCCGATTGGATAGTTAGTCCACCAACCATAGCTAGAGAAATCATCTCTGATGATGCCGAGGCCACCGACGAGCCGATTGGTTGCGGATTTGAAGTGCCTTTGGGCAGTCTGTGGTTTGACATCGAACAACAGCAGTGGCATCGCTGCTCCGAAAGATGGTTGGCGGTTTGTTCTTATGCTCTGCGAAACCGTCAACTTCAAGGACTTTTCGACCGCCTGCACAAAGCCGAACTGGCCTTAAAAAAACTCGCTGACCGTCCTGGCAAAGAGGCTGCGCTCTTCGAGGCTTGATGTTTTTGTTGACCATTGCCCTGCAAGTTTTTACTCTGATGGAGTTTGTCGTTCGCCGTCAGTTGGCGACAGCCAACAAGTCGATTGCTGGCCTCTATGATGGCAATCCTCAACGTACTGTGAGTCACGACTTGGGTTTCTGTTTCCTTCCATTACTGGTTTTTCGCAACTGCCCAATAGATCCATGTTGTCTATCGGGTCTTACGTTCGCTCCACAGACGGATACTGCGAGTCCCGCAGCCAAAATGTTATGCGCCGCGTTAATATCTCGATCGTGGATAGTCCCACAGCTAGGACACTCCCACTCTCTGATGTTAAGCGGCAACTTATCGATTTTTCCGATAAATTAAACATCTTAGGTTTATTGCAATATGCTAAGTTTTATGAAATATCCTAAAGAACACCGATCCCGATCCTATGAACTTGGCAATCCCCGCAGAAATTAAACCCTGGTTGAATTTTATTCACCCGATTTGGATGTGGATTTTACTGGGTACTTCCATCTATGCCATGTATTTAGGCATGAAAGTCCGCAGCACCAGAAACGCTCAAGGAGAGACTAAAAAAGAGTTAATCAAAGGTAGGTTCAACATTCGGCATCACCAAGTCGGTTCGGTACTTTTAGCGCTGATGGTCATCGGGACGCTAATTGGCATGGGTGCGACTTACATCAACAATCAAAAACTGTTCGTCGGCCCTCACCTGCTGGCAGGTTTAGGGATGACAGGTATGGTAGCAGTTTCAGCGGCTCTTTCTCCATATATGCAAAAAGGGCACGACTGGGCGCGTTATACCCACATTACTCTGAACGTTATCTTGTTAGGACTGTTTGGCTGGCAAGCAATCACGGGGGTAGAAATTTTGCAAAGAATTATCAGCAAAATGTAAATCACCTCTTCTCTTCTAATTGGGGGATAGTCCTTTGAGTGGGACAGCCCAGAGGGCTATCCCACAAGAGTTATTTTTTAACTACTGTAAAAACTTACTAAAAAATACCGAAGTCCGTAGATGTCAAGCTTAGACTTGGGTAAATTAACGAGCGTAATTTCAAAGAATGTACGAAATCTGGTAAACCTACCTACTGGTGTACTGATTCGGGAGATTGCCAAGTTGCCCCCAAGCAAAGTGCGCCGTCAAGAAGGCTGCCTGGAAACTTGCAGCAGCTTCCTACCTTCGATCGAGTTCCCAGCTTTCGGTGAGTTCCGATAGGGAAATAATCGCTTGACATTTATTTTTAGGAGATCTGAATATGAAACGTCTAACCCGTAAATTGCTGGCGTTAGGATATCTATCCTCGATCGGTGTGGTAACGTTGGGCATCACCGTTGCCGTCCATGCCTTACCTTCCCAATAAGTCACGACCACCTACTATAGCGATGAAAGCAAAACCGAAGAAGTAGGAGAAGTCACGCTCCTTTGCAACGGCCAGCGAGTGCAATCGGGTCGAAGAACCCGCTATGGCACTCAATCTAGTTCTCCCTGTAACGGAGGCGGCCCCGAACAAAACCCCGAACCTGGAAATTTGCCTTGTGAGTTTTTGAGAAGAGGTTGCAGTTCGATTCCAGATCGCTATGACGGTCACTTTGGTCAATAAAACTGCTTAAAGTCTTAATTGGGCATTTTTAGTAAAGAACTGTTGATAAAGCCCTCGAACGACTAGCAAAGCAGTTATCAGGTTAGTCAGTGCCAGCATAAACATAATTAAAATCTGGTAAGCAGCAGCATTAAGAGGATCGACACCGCTTAAAAGTTGCCCCGTAATGATTCCAGGTAGAGTGACGACACCAACTACCATCATCGCGTTCAGGGTTGGAATCAGTGCCGCTCGAATGGCATCTTGACGGTATCGATCGATCGCTTGTTGGGGTGTAGCGCCCAAACTCAGGTGAGTTTCAATCTCTAACTGGTGGGCAGAAATCGCACTAGCTAAGCGTTCGCCAGCTAAAGCTGCTCCATTCATGGCGTTTCCCAACACGATTCCAACTAAGGGAATAATGTACTGAGGCTGATACCAGGTTTGCGGTTGAATTACTAGCAGGTTGGTATAACCAACAGTCAAAGTCGTACTAGCTAAAATCGATCCTCCTACCACGATCGACAACCGAGGAATTTTTTTGCCGATCCGATTGCCAGCAACAACAGAAGCGATCGCTAACATCACGGTTAAAATTGCTAGCACTGCCCAAGGATCGTTCAATTGAAAGACTGTTTTTAAAATCAGTCCTACGAATAAGAGATTGACAACTGTTAGCACCGAGGCGGTAGCTAGTTGTCCTTCTAACTTTAATTTCTGCCAAATCGAGATGGCAATTGCGATCGCCATCATTCCTGAAGCCCAAGCTAAATCGATAAAATCGAGTTCGATTAAACTCACTGTAAGGTATTAACTGTTTTAAAAGTTGTAGCTCAAAACTCGAATTACTGGGCCTTCTGCGGGTAAATCGCCTGGCCTCATGCTAATTCGATCGCTGCTGAGGCGACGGATTTGCGCTCCGCTCATTGCATTCAAAAAATCATCTACACCCACTAGGTCGCAACTACTATCGGCAGCTTGCGTCCGATAAGAGCTAGGAATTACTACTTTAGGATTGAGAGCTTGAATTGCTTGTTTGGCTTCTTGGGCGTTATAACCTTTAATTCCTCCTCCTACGGGCACTAACAGCACGTCGGGACGACCCATGAGGATTTTTTGTTCGATTTCAATCGGCCCCGCAGCCGATCCTAAGTGCAAAATATTAATTCCGCCTTGCTTCCATTTCCAAGCGACATTAGTGCCGAATCTGCGCCCGCCGAGGCGATCGTGAGGAACCCCAATCCCCTGAATTTGCAACCCTTCAACTTGGTAAACTCCGGGTTCGTAGACGATCTTAGGACTGCCTGGTAAATTTTTGATCGCTCCTTCGTCGAGCAACAAACTACTAGCCAAGACTAAATCGGCTGGCACTTTAGGCGATCGATACTTGGCAGTACAACCCAATTTTTCAAAAGGATTGACCAGGATGCGCTTGCCTCCTCCAGTAAATAAAAAGCAGGTATGTCCCAACCATTGGATCGATAGGGAACTCCTAGACTGTGCCTGATAAGTTTCAAATCCTGAAGCCAAACCCGTGCCGATCGCTGTTAGCAATCCAGCCTTGGTATAGCGCATCAACTGTCGCCGTTTCATCAAATTTAGTCCTTTTGTTTGCGGTTCGCCATTCGTGGTTCGTGAGTTCGCGCCCATTGAATAATGAAGCATAAAGCACGAACTTTTAAAGAGATTCTAAAAAATTTCGTAACAGTTTTTTCCCGGAAGATGTCAGAATGCTCTCTGGATGAAATTGGACTCCCTCGATGTGAGGATAGTTCCGATGTCGAACTCCCATGATCGTGCCGTCTTCCACCCAAGCGGTAATTTCCAAGACTTCCGGGCAGGTTGGGCGATCGATTACTAGACTGTGATACCGAGTCGCAGTAAAAGGATTATCTAAGTTCTGGAAAACGCCGACCCCAGTGTGATATACCTCTGAGGTCTTACCGTGCATGAGTTGGGGGGCTGAAACCACCCGACCGCCAAATACCTGACCGATGCTTTGATGGCCGAGGCAAACACCTAATATTGGTAGGGTAGAGCCGAGTTTTTCGATTAACTCCAAGGAAATGCCCGCATCTTCAGGTCGTCCGGGACCGGGGGAAATCACTACTCCTGCTGGCTGAAGTCGATCGATTTCTTCTAGAGATATTTGGTCATTACGATAAACCTGAATCTCTGAAGCTACTGGTAACTCCATACCTAGCTCCCCTAAGTATTGCACCAAGTTATAGGTAAAGCTATCGTAATTGTCAATTACTACGAGCAATAGCGATCGCTCCTTTCTATCTAAGAACCACAGCTATATGTTACAGGATAGTGACAACTCTCCCGTTAAGCGCAAGGCGCTATAACGGGAGCTTCCAATATCGCTACTGAAAATTGCTGCCTCACAGGATGAGTAACCTCTTGTCCTCCGCAGCCAGAGAACGGTAGTCCAACCGTCCTAATTCCACGCTTTAATAACACAAGTGCTGAATTCCAGTCCCTGTCAATAGTTAAATGACAACTGGGGCAAGAATGCACTCTGTCTTTGAGAGTTTTCTCAACTCTTGTACCGCAACTAGAACACTCAATACTACTACTACGGGCTGATACTTCTACGGTTTGCTTGCCGCGTTTGACCGCCACTGCTTGCAGGATTTGCAGAAATGCGCCCCAGGCACAATCAAGTATCGACTTCGCTAATCTCGTACGGGCTAGACCTGTGATATTGAGGTTTTCAAATGATATTAAGTCATAGGTTTTACACAACCAATGTGCAACTTGATAATGAAACTCTTGCCGACATCTGGCAACTTTTAAATGTAGTAAGGCTATCCGGTTTTTCTGCTTTTCCCAATTTTTAGATCCCTTTTCCTGACGCGCTAGCTGCCGTTGCGCTCTGGCTAAAATTGATTGTGCTTTCCGGTAGAACTGGGGTACGGCTACAGCTTCTCCTTGGGCTGTGGTCAGAAACTTTTCGCAGCCGACATCAATAGCAGTAACCGATTTAATTTGGTCAACTGCTAGCGGCGACGGTACAGAAACAGATTGCATTGATATGCAGCCATACCAACCGTCTGCCTTGCGGACAATCGTACAAGTTTTGAGGGTAAAACCATCAGGGAGAGAACGATGAAGAATTACTGGTATTTCCCCGATCTTTGATAGCTTCAATACTCCATTGCTTAAATGCGCTCCGGCTTTAGCACAATTGATTCGTGGATAGACAAACGAACGCAGTTCGCCTACTTTCTTAAATCGCGGACGGCCACCTCGACGACCTGACTTGTCGGGAATTAACCAACGTTCCCAAGCTTTTTTGAGTCGTTGTAAGTTAACTTGTTGCGATTCTGCCCAGATGTCTTTGTATTCAGGAAAAAGTATTTTAGTTTCTTTAAGAGCCGATTGTTGAGTGTAGTAGTCTACTGGGGCTGGGATTTCTCCTATCGATTCTGACACCAGGCTACAGCGGTCTATTTGGCAGCGAGTACGTCGCAGCCAGTCTAAACGTTGCCCTAGTGCATAATTCCAGTGTCGCCGCAATCGCTCCAATGTCTGAAACATTAGAGCTTCCTGTTCGGCGTTGGGCTTGATTCTGTAGCAGTAAGTCAGTATCATAATTGCTATTATATATTTACTGTCTGCAAGGTGCAACTATATCATCAGCACGGATTCAGGTCTGTTTATACTCTTACCGTCCATATCGTTTTTGTCACCAAATACAGACGCAAAGTCATATCGCAGACCATGCTACAAAGATGCCAGGAGATATTCAAAGAGACTTGTGAGAAATGGGATTGTTTGTTAGTCGAGTTTAATGGAGAGTCTGACCATGTACACTTGCTGGTTAATTTTCCTCCACAAGTTCAGCTTTCTAAACTAATAGCTAATCTCAAAACTGTTTCTAGTAGACTGTTAAGAAAAGAATTTACAGTAGAATTACAACAGGTCTATACTAAGCCTGTTTTCTGGACGGGTTCGTATTTTGTGGCTAGCTGTGGCGGTGTGACAATTGAGCAGCTAAGAAAGTATGTCGAGCAGCAAGGAAGTTTAAAATAATGATTCGCTGCGCTCATTTTTTTGTTGGCCGGCATTCCCCACCCAACAAATCAAAGATTATGTTGGGCGACCCCTGCCGACATCTAGTTGGAATAGCTTGGTTAAACTTCTAAATTTGGTAATTAGTTCGTTATAGATTTTGAATTTTATCGAGAGATAGAAATAGAAGAAGCATTAAAAATGATTAGAGCAATTTTATTAACATTTGATTTACCGCGATCGACAACTATTGTTATTAATGGTGAAACATATAGACTTTAAATTTAATGCAGATCGTTCGCTCTCTCAATTACTTTGTTAAGCTATGGGCATAGAGCCAAGTCTAATAGTGTTAGACTACGGCGGACACCCGACTGATGACCGACCACCGAAGACAAAATGGCGATCGTTTCTTCCCAACAACCAACTCCCAAACCGCCCAAACCATCGGGCGATTCTCTTTCAGAGACGCTCCGCGAACGCACTCCTCGCTCTGCCAAATCAGAAAACCTGCTGCAACCAACGCTAGAAGCTGAAACTGAAAGCAAACAGGAAGAAAATCTCAGACCGCACCGATTAGATGCTTATATCGGGCAAAAAGACTTAAAAAACATCTTAGAAATTGCCATTCAAGCCGCAAAAAGTCGAGGAGAACCGTTAGATCACCTGCTGCTGTACGGCCCTCCAGGACTGGGGAAAACTACCATGTCGTTGATTCTGGCAGGGGAAATGGGAGTGAATTGCAAAATTACAGCGGCTCCTGCCTTAGAGCGTCCGCGCGACATTTTGGGACTGCTGGCAAACCTCAATCCAGGAGATATCCTGTTTATCGATGAAATCCATCGGCTGCCACGGATGACTGAAGAAATCCTATATCCAGCCATGGAAGACTTTCGCATGGATTTGACTATAGGCAAAGGTCAAACGGCTCGCACTCGCAGCTTGCCGATCTCGAAGTTTACTTTAGTCGGAGCGACCACGCGCGTCGGTTCTCTCACCGGCCCGTTGCGCGATCGATTTGGTTTAATTCAACGCTTGCACTTTTACGAAGTTGAGGAACTGTCACAAATCGTCTTGCGTTCTGCCGAAATTTTCCAAACCGCGATTACCGACGATGGCGCAGCAGAAATCGCTCGCCGCGCTCGCGGTACTCCTCGGATCGCCAATCGACTGCTGAAACGAGTGCGAGATTACGCTCATGTGAAAAAATCGAGCGCCATTAACCGGGAAGTTGCCGCCGAAGCCTTAGAACTTTTACAAGTAGATCCTAGAGGCTTAGACTGGACGGATAGAGAGCTATTGAGCGTCGCGATCGAACAGTTTCAGGGAGGACCTGTCGGTTTAGAAGCCCTAGCCGCTGCCACTGGCGAAGATGCTCAAACCATTGAAGAAGTTTACGAGCCATATTTATTACAAATTGGCTACTTGCAACGGACACCAAGAGGTCGCATAGTTACCGATGCTGCTCGCCAGCATCTAGGATTGGAAACAGGGATGAGTTTATTGCAGCAAATTCACTGAATAAGAGGAAAATAGGCGATCTGCGCTTATCAAAACCATGTTTTCGGCGATCGCCTGTGCAATTAATAAGCGATCGAATGGAGCTTTGTGGTAAGTAGGCAATCCGGCTAAAGCAAATATATGTGCCGCCTGAATTGGCATAATTTCTAAGCTATTTACTAACTGCTGACTCTCAACTAATTCGTTCAGCGGACGGCTAAGACTTAACTTACCCAGTTGATTCTTAATCTGCATTTCCCAAATGCTAACCACACTTAGGACGAAAATGTTAGAGGTATCTGTTAATGTGGCAAGTGCTGTTACAGACAGATTTTCTGGTCGGCTATCCCACCAAATAAAGATTTGCGTATCCAGTAACACTTTCACTCCAGACCCATCCAAAACTCATTAGATAGGGGTTCGTTGAAATCTGCGCTGGGAGTCATTGAGCCTCGGTTGAGTCCGGGGACTCGCGAGCGACTAGGAGCGTTAATAGGCATTAGTTTTGCCAATATTTTCTCCCCTTCCACAATTAAAACTTCATCCCCAGATAAAGCCAGCAACAATAATGCTGGTAGTTGAGCTTGTGCTTCTTGAATATTTACAGTTTTGACCATATCTCAATAATTTTATTTTCTTGTTTCTATTGTATATTATTAACAGAAAAAACTAATTATAAGCGATCGAGGAGAATTATGAGTCGTCGATTTCTTACTTGCTTCAGCGTAATGCTGATAATTTTGTCTACTATTTTGACAAACGTTCTACCAGTTGCGGCTCAAACTCCACAGACAATACCCGCTCCCATAGAAGCCCAATTGCAGGCAGGCGATCGATTATCTCAACAGGCTTTTGAGGCTACTAATAATGGCGATTTCGATCGCGCCGAGAGCTATTGGACGCAACTAATAGATTTATTCCCCGGCAATCCAGCAACTTGGAGCAATCGCGGCAATTCTAGAGTCAGTCAGAATAAATTAAAAGAAGCGATCGCCGACTTTAATAAATCGATCGAACTAGCTCCCGATGTTCCCGATTCCTACTTAAATCGCGGCATCGCTTGGGAAAGATTGGGCAAATGGAACGAAGCGATCGCCGACGACAATCGCGTCCTCGAACTCGCTCCTAATGATGTCATGGGCTACAACAATCGTGGCAATGCTAAAGCTGGTTTAGGAGAATGGGAAGGAGCGATCGCAGATTATCAAAAAGCCAGTGAAATCGATCCTAAATTTGCCGCGGCTCGCGCTAATTATGCTCTAGCTTTATATCAAATCGGTCGAGAAGATGAAGCCCTGAAAACCATGCGAAACCTGACTCGCAAATATCCTAAATTTGCCGATATGCGGGCGGCTTTAACCGCCGTTTTATGGGCGCAAGGACAACGAGGAGAAGCCGAAAGTAACTGGGTAGCAGCCGTAGGACTCGATCGACGCTATGAAGATATTAACTGGGTAAGAGACATTCGCCGCTGGCCGCCAAACATGGTAACAGCCTTAGAAAAATTTCTCAAATTGTCTTAGCGATCGGGATGACAGGATTTGAACCTGCGGCATCCTGCTCCCAAAGCAGGCGCGCTACCAAGCTGCGCTACATCCCGTTGTTTGCCTATCTAGTATAGCTCAATTTTGCCGATCGACCTCAGTTGGGATACCAAAACATCCCTTTAATGCCTTCTGGATCGCTGATAAAACCCAGTCGAGCGTAAAAATCTACTACATGAGGGTCGGCAAATAGGGTGATATTGCTAATATCCTCGTTACGCAGTTTTTTAATCGTATACTTCATCAAAGCTTTACCCAGTCCTTGAGTTTGAAAATCTGGATGTACCACTACATCCCAGATGGTGGCGTTAAAAGCGTGATCTGAAGTAGCGCGGGCAAAACCGATAAGTTGCTTTCTAGCTCCCCGCACCTGCCACATCGAAACCACTAAGAAACTGTGCTGCATGGCTTTCTTAACTTTACGCAGGGGGCGACGCGCCCAACCGACAGCATCGCAAAGTTCCTCTAGCTCGTAGAGATCGATATCCCGATCCAAGCTAAAAAAGATGCGAGAATTATTTTGAGCGGGATTAGCGCCTGGAATGTCAACCAGTTCGCCTTGAACTGGTGCTGGCTTCGAGGCAGTGGCAGTATCAGAACTGCTAAACAAACTTTTCCAAAAGACCATGCAGGTGTGGTGAAAGGATTGACGTTTTCCGATATGGGATGGTTTTAGTTCTCTCTCAAGGGTTGAGAGTAGAGAACTGGAGAAGGCTAGGCTTGAGGCTGAAAGTTTCTTCCTTAAAGTAACTATACAACTTCTACAGCTTTGATGTCTGGTCTGCCACCAAAACCGCGATCGCGGTTTTGGCGACTAGTAGTTTAAACTGTATGGATGGCTCGATCGGATCGCGGCCCTGCAATCAAACCTCCTCTTCCTAAGATCGCTAAAGCAGATAGTGGCAACAAATACGAACTGTTTACTTTGCCCGCAAATCTAAATTCTTTAGCTACAGTAATGGATCTAAAATCATCAACGCGAGAGTTACTGAAGAAATTTAATCGCTCGTTTCCTCAATTCTACGAGCAGTTTGTCAGCAGTGAAGCTCAACTGCAAAACCTCAAGCTGGCTTACCAAATATATAAAACCCAGCAAGCCGCTATTGAGATTAAACCGGAAGGCGACAAAACTTGCTTGCATTTTGCCTACCGCAACCAATCGTTTCTGCTGAGCGATATTTTTGGGGTGTTGGCGATTTATGGAGTCACCATTCATAGTTTGAGTTTATACGGTCAAACTAGCGATCCAATGTTAGTGTTTATTACTTTGCTAGTATCTCGCGATCGCAAGCCTCTGAGCCAGAAGCGGGCTGAAAAAATCTCTCAAACAATCGAGGCAGCTATAGCAGGGACTCTTGATGTCGAGCGGATCTTGAGGGCGCGAGCTTTGTTAGATCCGGGTGGGAATTATGTCGAAACCCAATTCTATGTAGATCCGGTGTTTCATTTGCCTACCCTTTTGGTGGAAGCAGACAATCACTTGGCTTTGTTTTACAGAGTGATGCGGGCTATTTGGCAAGAAGATTTACTGGTAATTAACGCTAACTCGATCGTTTGGCGGGGAAGAATTAGATTAATTTTTTATCTGTTAGGACCGAATGAAAGCTCGATTCCTAACTATTTGGGTCAAAAAATTGCTGATGGTGTCAGGCAGCGATTGAAAAGATAGTTTTTAGAAGAGTTCGGAGTATGCGCCGAGCGCAGGCTGCGCCAACGGAATTCGGAATTCGGATTTAAGAGCCTTTCTTTTGTCTTCCCCTGCTTCCCCTGCTCCCCCATCTTCGCCCTCTCTTCGCTCTCCTACTTCCGAGCATAGATAGCGATCGCTTGCGGTATTGTCCGACTGGCTCTAATGTAAGTTCTACCGTTAATTATTAATCCGGTGCTACTACCGCCGTCTAGCATGGCTTCAGAACTAGTGCCAAAACTTTTCAAGGTATTGACAGCATCGATTTGTCTAGCGGAGTTACTAGAATAGAAAATTACTGTTTCGGTATTAGCATCGCCATCGTCGTCAAGAATGCCGACAAAAGTGCGGGGTAAATATTTCTCGGCAGACTTATTAGCCGCTGGATCGAGCGCCCCAACTACATCGGGAAAATCGCGATCGAATGTTACTAGATCGTAAGGTTGAATGCTGGCAGTTGCAGTTGATGAGTTAAAAGCAAATGTCGTAGTTAAGTTAGGAAATTCATCTAAACCATAACCGTAACTAACAGTTGTGCCTGCAATTTTTAAGCCAAAAGCGATCGGCGTAGGATTATATTTTTGAGAAAAAAACGTACCGTTAACTACTACCCTAGCTTTGCGAGTCGAGGTGTTCTGTCTGACAGCATCATTCCAAAAGTCGTTCGTAGATTTGCGCTCGATTTTGCCATTGGGTACGTCAGTAAGAGTGCCTGTTAAGTTGCGAAGCATTCCTTGCTGCAAATTAACCACTGTCACATAATCTGATTTACTAGATGCCGAATTTTTTTTGTATACTTGCACTCCGCGATCGCTAAGAATTTCCTCAAAGCTTTCAGGAACCGTAACTGCTGCGGCAGGTCGATCGACAAAATGCAGTAATATAGTAATAATTAACAGCAGATTAATTGTCATTAGTTACCAGATTCTTCTCAGTCGATCGATTGCCATTTCTTTGCTGCTCTAAATAGCTAATTCGTTGTTTAGCATATTCTAAATCGCCGATCAGTTTCCATTTCTCATTTTCCAATTTCTGGTTTTCTGCCTCTAATTGTTTGATTTCTTCAAAAGCTAAACTTTCTGCTTTTTGAGCGTTATCTAAGGCAGTTTCCAGTTGTTTTATAGCAGAAGATTTGGCTAATTGCTGCTTGAGCTTACGAATTTTCTGTTGAGTGCGATCGCGCTCTGCCTGCAATTTATTTATAGTCAAGTCGAGCTTTTCAATCTCGCTACCAGCTTCGGCAACTCGCTCCTGGGTATCGCTCAAATCTTGCTGCAACAACTCTAAAATCTGAACGATTTGCTGTCGATCTTGTTCTCGGTTTTGCAGGTGTTGCCCTAAAGAGTCAACATCTTTCTTTCCTAATAAAGCTAGCTTTGGCGTTAAGGTGGGGATTTCGGATATTTCAGCCAATCGCTCTTGCAGGGGTTGAAAAGTTGGCGTGTTTTCTGAGCTATGTTGCAGAGCAGTTAGTTGACTCGAATAAAAAGCGATCGCTTCTTCTAATTCTTGCGCATATTGCTGCTGCTGGGTTTGATAGCTTTCTAATTCAGTTCGCGATTGCTCTCTTTGAGCGATCAGTAACGAAATCTGCTGGTTTTTCTCTTCTAATTGTTGCTTGAGTTTGCGAGCGTTTTGCTGCAATCGTTCTCGTTGTTGGCGCTGGCCGCAAAAAACTAGCTCAATAATTATCCAACTAGCAAAACCACCCGTGAGAAACAAAGCTGCTGTAAGAGAATACACTCTTCCCGAACCCCTAAGCTTAAACAGGTTCCCCAGCCAAGCACCAGTATCTTCGACAAAAGTTGGTGGCATCCGGCGGATGTAGTATACCCGCCCGATAATTTTGCCCCGATTAGTTTTACCAGTGGCGGTCGGCTTGGAGCTATAAGGGCTAGCATATTTTTGTTCGGCTAGGATAGGGGGCGGATCTCGCAGCAAATCGTAAGGATACGGGGATAAATCTGCCAGAGTGAATTGCACTTTCTTTCTGGAAGACGATTGAGAAATGTAGAGAATCTGCTGATTCAGGCAGCCTATCGCCTCAGTTTGACAATTGGTGACAACTAATCCAAAGAGTCCGTAATTGCTATTTAGGGTATGCTGTAACTCCTCAAAGTCTCTCTGAATCAAGCTAGAAGAAAGTTTAGCGGGTAGGGTATGACTTAAGAGATTAAAATCCACCGTCTGAGCGGCAAAAATTGTCCGGTTCCAGTATTGGTGGTAGTTATCCCAATTTTTCAGCGCTGTCATGCTCAAAGCAACAGCAATAATCGTGGCTAGCCTACCGAGGCTAGGAAGAAGAGTAATAGTGCCGCACTCAAGACGAGCGAGCTTTGCTGCCATAAGTAGAACAAATCTGAAAAGTGATATTAGCAATTGCCTTACGAGCAGTTTGCCCAAATATTAGCGGCAGATCTACATGGCGATCGAAAATTACCAAAATTTCCTGTTAATTTTTTTAACAGCCAGCAGCACTCCCCATCGGCTGGTGTCGAGCAACCAGATCTCTAACAGCGGGTTCTCCAACAGGACTGACGCAGCAACCCCATATTATAGTAGTGTCCGCCCCTATGCCCTATGCCCTATGCCCCATGCCCCATGCCCAAACTCGATCGGAAAGTTTTCAGTCACATTTAGCTACGGTGTGCCACAATCGATAGAATTGCTGGAGTTTAAAATTCTGCATTCAGCACCATGATCGGACAACTTCTCGGCGGGCACTATCGGATCGTCAAAAGTTTGGGCAAAGGTGGGTTTGGAGAAACCTACTTGGCAGTCGATCTGCATCTTCCCGATCGCCCCCAGCGGGTAGTCAAACAACTCAAACCGCAATCCAATAATCCCTTAGTATTGGAAACCGCCAAAAAATTGTTCGATCGCGAAGCTCAAGTTCTTTACGAGTTAGGCAGCCACGATCGAATCCCCAGTCTGTTCGCTCATTTTGAGGAAGACGAGCAGTTCTTTTTAGTGGAAGAGTTCGTTCCCGGACACGATCTGAGTTACGAGATCGCCGTAGGGAAGCAGCTAAGCGAGTCTCAAGTCATCTTTCTGTTGCGAGACATTGCCGAAGTCTTAGCTTTCGTCCACCAGAATCGCGTCATCCATCGAGATATCAAGCCTTCTAATTTAATTCGCCGCCAAGCGGATGGCAAGATCGTCCTGATTGACTTTGGGGCAGTGAAACAAGTTAGCACCCAAATAGTCGATACGGGGGGATTAGTCACCACCAGCACGGTCGCGATCGGCACTCAGAATTATATGCCTAGCGAACAGCGCCAAGGCAACCCCCAATTCAGCAGCGACGTTTACGCTTTAGGAATGCTTTGCATCCAGGCTCTTACGGGCGTAGAACCGAGCAAGCTGCCCTTAGAACCCAATTCCTTAGAAATCATTTGGCGCGATCGCCCTGGTTTGCCGTCAGAGACTCAGCTTCAAGTAGACCCCAAATTAGCAGACATTTTAGACCAAATGGTGCTGTATGACTTTAGAAAGCGATATGGTTCGGCTGCTGAGGTCTTACAGGCGATCGATAGCTTGACGGCTGCTCCTGAGCCTCCAGGCACTTCTGCTGTTGGTGTGAAACCGGATCGCTCTCTCAAGTGGAATCCAAAAATCGTTCTGCCTCTAGTGCTATTAGGTGGTGCGATCGCCATCCTTTTTGGAGCCACAAAATTAGTTTTTCAACCAGATATTCCTGTTTCTCCTTACGAAAATACTCAGTATGGAATTAAACTTAATTATCCTCAAAATTGGGATAAACAAGAAAACGCCAACATCATTACTAAAGAAGTAGTTACACTAGTTTCACCTAGAGCCAGCGACTCAGATAAATTCTTAGAAACTGTCAGCGTCACCGTTGAAGATCTACCATCTCCCAAATCTTTAGAAGAATATACTAGTTTTGCCAAACAAGAAATTCAGCAGAACAATCAAGACGTGCAAATTCAAAGTGAAGGTGAAGATACTTTAGCAGGAAACAAGGCTTACCGAATTATTTATACGAGATCCGACGGCGAAGTTAAATTAAAAACAATGGCAATTTGGACGTTGAAGAATTTTAAAGCCTATGCAGTTATCTATGAAGCTGAATTAGGGGAATACGATCGGTTTTTAAATGAAGCAGAAAAAATAATTAAATCTTTGCAAGTTCAAAGCAATTGATTCAAAGAATTCGGAATTAGAAATTAAAAACCGAGCAACACATCCTGGGTAGGGGCGCAAAGCTTTGCGCCCCTACAGGAAATTCGTACTGGGAGAGCCAATGGCGCGTTACTGCAAAATAGTCTTTGAGACGATGCGGGTTTTCTTCTTGTCAGCTTCCGATAGTTCTTCTCCAGCTTGCAGCCTAGTAGCGCTGGTTTGTAAGACAGTAGCAGCGCCCCTGTCGCCCATTTGTAAGGCAGTCTTAGCCGCAGTTTGCAGCATCGTCGCTGCCCCCGTGCGATCGCCTTGTTGCAATTTCTGTTCTGCCAGTTGGGTTTGCCGATACTTGGCTAGCGCCAGAATATGCTGCTGGACTTCAGCATTCGGTGCTGGTTGGTAAGAACGGACGAAATTCGCTGTTACTGGCACTGAATCTGAGAGTAAACCCACTTTACCCAACATTGGGTCGTCGTAGCGCACCTGCAAGCTGGTAATTATCTGCTCTCCTTCTGGCAACTGACCGACATAGAGATTAGCCAAAATTACCCGCGAGACATCTTTCATCAAATCTCCCAGCCGGACGACGTATTTATCGCCTTCTTCTTGCACTGGCAGTTCGATCGTATCTGGGGCGACTTGAGCTACAGGTTTGAGTTCGGCTAGCCGGATCTTAGGAGTCAAAGAAAACAGTAGGTAAGCATTGGTCAGTCCGACGGCTTGAATCCGGTTGAAGATGAAGTTAAATTGATTGACAGCATCCTCGGCTTTCTCGATATAACGCATCGTCCCGCCGCCGACATCAGCCATTTTTTCTAAGATTTCCGAGTTCCAGTGTTCTCCAAATCCCAAAGAGTTTAACGTCATGCTGTACTCAGTAGCCAGTTCTGACAGCTTGATGCAGCGTTTGTTGTCGCCGTGTTCGTTTTCCCCATCGGTCAGCACGAACGCTTGAGAAACGGTGTTATGTTTGCCTTTGGCCAGTTCTTCAATGCCTAATTTTAAGCCCTCATCGATCGCCGTGCCCCCATCGGCTTTCAACCCGCCAATCAGTTTGATTACTTTCGTCGGATCGTCGATCGTTTGGTTGGGGACGACGATTTTTGCCCGATGATCGAAAGCCACCACCGAAATGCGATCGCCCGGTGTGAGCTTTTCTACTAGCTGCTGAGCGGCTTTTTTGACTGTTTCTAGGGGTTCTCCCTTCATCGAACCGCTATGGTCTAAAATCAGGCAGAGATTGAGCGGCACGTTTTGGGGTTGAGCGCCTGCGATCGCTCCCACCGAAATGGCTAGTTGACGTTGGCTACTAGCTTGATTTAAGTCCACGCGGGCATCATTGACAGCAGCTTGCAATCCAACTTTCATCACACAAGGCTCCTAATTACAGTCATTCAGGTAGAATCACGGCTAGCTTAACCGATTACGGATCGAGTACGAAAAACGGTGGTTTCGTCAACCAGCGGGCCCGCGCTAACAACTGGTTAGACCAGAGCATCGGTAGTGAAACCCGTCCCTATATCCTTACTCTCTTAAGTTACTATCTTATTATTGTCTTGTCTGCTGTCAGACAGCCAGTGGACGTTCAACAGTTCCAGTTCGCAATTCGCAATTCGCAAGTTAAGTGATGTAGGAAACCTCCAAGATTTCAGATTACCCCAGTTACTTCATAATTTTCCTTGCCATTATGAGCATACCCATTCAGGCAGTACAATCTACCGGCTATTACGGTGGTGATTCTTACTACCGAACTCCTCCCCCAGATTTACCTTCACTCCTACTCAAAGAGCGAATTGTTTACTTGGGAACGCCCCTGGTTTCGCCTGACGAATACAAGCGGCAAATGGGGGTTGATGTCACCAAACTAATTATCGCTCAGCTACTTTACCTGCAATTCGACAATCCCGAAAAGCCCATTTTCTTCTACATCAACTCGACGGGAACGTCTTGGTATACCGGAGATGCTATAGGCTACGAAACCGAGGCTTTTGCCATCTGCGATACCATCAACTACATTAAGACTCCCGTACACACCATCTGTCTCGGCCAAGCCATGGGTACAGCCGCTATGATCTTATCGGCAGGAACTAAGGGTTGTCGGGCTAGCTTGCCACACGCCACGATCGTACTCAACCAACCTCGCAGCGGTACGCGCGGTCAAGCTACAGATATCCAAATTTACGCCAAGGAAGTCTTAGCTAACAAACGGGCCATTTTGGATATTGTCTCCCGCAATACCGGACAGCCAGCCGAAAAAATTGCCAAAGACACCGAACGGATGTTCTATCTGACTCCCCAAGAAGCTAAAGAATACGGACTGATCGATCGAGTCTTAGAAAGTGCCAAAGAGCTTCCCAAAGCCATCCCCGCACTGACAGCTTAAGGAGGGCGAGAGGGAGATGGGGAGATGGGGAGGAAATTAACTCCTGACTTCTGACTTCTGACTCCTGACTCCTGACTTCTGACTCCTGACTTCTGAACTCCTGAACTCCTACCTTCATTCATCATTCCTATGGCTCTTCGGGTTCCATATAATATTCCTGGCAGTCCTAACTGGCAGTGGGTCAATATTTATACGCGCTTGAGTCAGGAACGAATTATGTTCCTCAATCAACCGCTAACTACGGATCTAGCCAATTTCCTGATCTCTGCCATGCTGTATCTAGACTCAGAAGATACCAGCAAGCCGATCTACATTTACATTAATTCCCTCGGCGATCCGGTCTTGGCAGGGATGACCAATGAAACCGCAGGCATGATGTCGATTAGTGCTGGGTTGGCAATTTACGACACTATCCAACACATCAAGTCAGAAGTGGTGACGATTTGTTTGGGTCAAGCGATCGGGATGGCAGCCCTAGTTCTATCATCGGGGACTAAAGGAAAACGAGCTAGCTTGCCTCATTCTAGTATTGCGCTCAACCAGTTTTATGCTGGAACGCAAGGTCAGGCAACTGATATTCAAATCAATGCTCAAGAGGTGTTAAAGAAGAGAACCTTAGTCTTGGATATTTTCTCGCAAAACACTGGGCAGCCAGTAGAGAAAATTGCTAAAGATATCGAGCGAATTTCCTATCTAACTCCTCAAGAAGCCTTAGATTACGGACTGATCGATCGCGTCTTGTCAAACCCCAATCTTCTCGATCGACCCGTTTCTGCCCTAAGTTAGCATGAGAGGCAAAAGGAGAGAGGGGAGACGCGGGGAGGGGAGAGGGGAGACTTATTTAACTCCAAACCCCACGCTTAACACTCCACACTTTCTACACACTCCACACTTAAAACTATGCCTATCGGTATCCCAAAAGTTCCATATCGCCTCCCTGGTAGTCCTTACGAGCAATGGATCGATCTAGAAGATCGTCTATTTCGGGAGCGGATTATTTTCTTGACCGAGGAAGTAGACGATGCCATTGCCAATGCGATCGTCGCTTACTTGCTCTATTTAGATTCCGAAGACCAGACCAAGCCGATTTACCTATATATCAATTCTCCTGGTGGTTCGGTAACTGCGGGCATGGCGATGTACGACACCATGCAGCACATCAAATCGGAAGTGATCACCATTTGCGTTGGTTTAGCAGCTTCTATGGGTTCTTTCCTGCTAATGGCTGGCACCAAAGGCAAGCGAATGGCCCTACCTCATTCGCGGATCATGATCCACCAACCCTCTGGCGGAACTCGCGGCCAGGCGACTGATATCGAGATTGAAGCCAGAGAAATTCTTAGAATCCGCCGTCAGCTAAACGAGATCTATGCCGAAAGGACGGGTCAGCCTCTATCCAAGATTGAAAAAGATATGGATCGAGACTTTTTCCTGTCAGCCGAGGAGGCCAAAGAGTACGGTTTGATCGATCGCGTCATTGAAGATCGGCCCGCTTGACCGCAACAATTGCGAATTCGCAATCGCCAATTCGCAATTGAATAACTGCGAATTGCGAATTGATAATTGCGAATTGACTTTTGGTGTATGCTTTTTGTCAATCTTACTGCCCGCGATCGAACATGAATTTGGCAGATTGCTATCGCTTGTTAGATTTGCAGTCCACGGCTTCCCTGACTGAAATCAAAGCTTCATACCGCCGCATGGCGCTGAAGTATCATCCCGATATGAATCCTACAGACCAAAAGGCTAAAGAGAAGTTTATTGAATTGACTCAGGCTTATGAGTTACTGCTCGATGCGGCTAGCAATGGCGATGGAGTTAAAGTCTGGCAGCAAACGGCAGAAACCGACGGGCCAGATAACAAATCGACTACGGTTAGAGTAACTCGCCAGCCGACCGCACCGCAACGAGAACTATCATTAGTTGAAGAGAGGCTGAAATGGAGTTCTTATAGGCAGTTACAGCAATTTTTAAAAGAGCAAAAGATGGCGAGCGCGATCGCTTTGGTAGAAGGTTTAGCTCATCGCTTTCCTGAAGATATTGAAGTCCGCCAGTGGCAGGCGATTACCTATCAACAGCAAGGCAGGCAGTTGTTGAATCAAAAGCAATTAGATAAAGCCAGAATTTACTTGAAAAAGGCACTGAAAACCGATCCGCACAATCGCTCTCTTTGGACTGAAGTAGAAAAAGATTTTCGGCGGATGGAAAGGATTTTTTGAAGGTTCTACATCGCAACGAACCATGAACGACGAACCATCGACTAAATTAGCGATCGCTGTCACCGTTAAGTTATTTGCAGCCTATCAAGAGGCTTTTGGAGTTTCAGAATTGCGGCTCGAATTCCCTGCCGAAACCCCCGTATCAGAGGTATTAGAACGTCTTCTGGTAGAGCGTCCAGAATTAGAACCGTGGCGCAAGCTGACACGCTTTGGTATCAACTTCCAATTTGTCGAACCAGATACGATCTTGAAAGATAAAGATGAAGTGGTGCTAATTCCACCAGTAAGCGGCGGGTATTAAGTAACCTGAGTTCGGGTTAAGCCGAAGGCAGAAAAAACTCATTGATAGTGATAGAAGGCTTCTTAGGCTGATAATACCATTTTGGATTTTGGATTTTGGATTGCGAATAGGCTTCTCCATCTAGGTTTGACGAAGCCATTTGCCCAGTTCTTTTTTTAAATTGGTATAACAATAACTGGACTTGAGACGATTAATAGATGATTGAAATTGTTGAAGCAGATTTTAACTTACTCGCTCATGCAGAGGCGACGATCGAATTAATGGAAGCGTATGCTCTCGACCCGATGGGTGGCGGTCGAGGTCTGTCGGACTACGTTAAAGCAAACCTTACAGCAGAACTGGCCAAGAGAAAATCGGCTCGTGCGATCCTCGCGTTTGTCGAGGGTAAACCCGCAGGACTGGTGGTCTGCTTAGAAGGATTTTCTACGTTTGCCTGCAAGCCATTACTAAATATCCACGATGTCATCGTGGCTTTACCATACCGGGGCAGAGGCCTATCCAAACTGCTGCTACAAAAGGCAGAAGAGATCGCGATCGATTTGGGCTGCTGTAAACTCACACTAGAGGTACTAGAAGGCAATCATGTCGCCCAGTCAGCATACAAGGCATTCGGCTTCAGTGGCTACGAGCTAAATCCCAAAATGGGCAAGGCCTTATTCTGGGAGAAGAAATTAGGCGAGGCCGCTAAATGAAAACCTCACGTATCACTAATTTTAAAACTTATTGCTAATTATTTGCAGAATTTTAACAATAAATTGTTCGCAAATGGGCGATTTTTAGCTAATATAATTGAGAAAATTTATAATTATGCCTGGGGTCAAGTAGTGCATTGCGGCGGAAATCCGTCTACCATGACAAATCACTCGAAAGCTGATGATATCAGGTTTTTGACTTTTGACTTTTGACTTCCGCGCAGCGGTACTAGGACTATGCCCTTTTGCTCTCTCCTTCGTCGGCAAGGGCTGGCTTGAGGGCGAATTTTGCTGTAGATAAAATTAGTGGCTCGATCGCTTTGGTTAAACTTCCTAATAATCGTAGTAGCAGAAATCCTTGCAATTGCTCTGCCGACTTGGGTTAAGGCTCAAATTTTAGAGCCACAGACGATCGAAAATCGAATCGCCGCCGAAGGGTTAACAGCCATAGAGATCGATCGGCGCGACTGGGAGCAAACTTTTGGCGGGCAATGGGAAATATCTAAAGCTTTCCGCGCTGCTTATGTTTCCTGGAAAGAGGGCGATTCGGGAGCAAATAATCGCACTTTTAGCGACGATTACGAGTTAGATGAATTCTATTTCCTGGAAACTGAGTTCAGCAGTAGCGTCAAAACAGGATCGCTAACCCAAGAAACTTCGATCGGTTTAGAACTGAGCAAAAACCCTTTTAATTTATCAGGCCAAAGCACGCATATTTTAGGTAACGTGCTTAACTCCAGACAGTTGCCCAGTCCGTTTTCTCCTACCGACTTTGTTAGTCCCAACAATTCTCTAGGACTCTTCCTGGGATACGAACTGACATTAGGCGATCGCCTCAGTCTATCTTTCGATGGAGAAATAGATCTCGAAATTACAGATACTAACCCAGAGTTGCCCACCTTTACACTCTCAGAGAGCGAACCTTTCATCCCAGAGATTACCATCTCCTATCAGCTAGCTCGATCGCTCTGGCTTTACGGTACTTACAGTCAATCTTCCGAGACGGCTTCCGGTAGTAACTTTAATGGCGAACCGTTGCAACCTCAAAGCGAACGATCGTTAGAAGTGGGAATCGAAGCAGAATTGCTCGACGGTAAGATGTCGGCCAGCCTATCGGCCAGTCAGACTACTCAAAAGCACGTGACGACTACAGATCCAGATCGTCCTGACTTCCAAATGCAAGTTGACGAAGAACAAACGCGATCGCTAACCTGGCAAGTTATCGGTGAAATCTTGCCAGGTTGGGATCTAAACGCTTACTATGCCTACGCCGACGGAAGGATAACCCAAGACAGCAGATTTCCTATCGGCAATCAAATCGAAAATGCCGCCCAGCATTACGCCGGGATCTGGACTACCTACGAGATTCAGCATGGTTCTGGGCGAGGATTGGGGTTGGGAGGCGGACTTTCCTTTGTCGGCGATCGTCCGGGCGATCGAGATAATACTTATAAATTACCCAGTTACCTCCAAACCGATCTAGTGTTCTTTTACCACGGTCAAAACTGTCAGGTGGCAATCAACTTCCAGAACTTATTCAACGCAGATAATATCGACGATCGACCTTTGACCGTTTTGGGAACGCTGCTAATCGAGTTTTGAAGACCGAGGAACGGGTTAAAGCTAAACTCCACGCTCTTTAAACCAAGCTTGTAAGCGTTTCCAACCGTCTTCTGCTGTCTCTTTGTTGTAATTAGGGCGGTAGTCAGCAAAAAAGCCGTGAGGCGCATCGGGATAAATAACAATTTCCGAACCGCTCTGGCCGGGTTTGAGAGCCTCGCGCATCTGCTCTACCGTATCGATCGGAATGCCATCGTCTTTGCCGCCGTAGAGTCCTAATACTGGCACTTTGAGATCGGCAGCAATATCTATCGGCTGTTTGGGAGTTAAAGGTTTAGACTCGCCTACCAAACGCCCATACCAAGCAACGCCAGCTTTAAGTTTGGGATTGTTAGCAGCATAGAGCCAGACAATTCGGCCGCCCCAGCAAAAACCTGTAATGCCTAAGCGATCGCCATCGCCTTTTTCAGACTTTTCTGCCCAGGAGACTGTAGCATCTAAATCCGACATCACCTGAGCATCCGGTACTTGAGAAACCACTTTGTCTCTGATTTCTTGGATATCTCTAAGTTTCGAGACATTACCTTGACGAGCGAACAGTTGAGGAGCGATCGCTAAGTAGCCCAATTTAGCAAAGCGGCGACAAACATCTTGAATGTGTTCGTGTACGCCAAAAATTTCATGAACTACCAAGACGATAGGAAACTTTTCTCCCGTCATCGGCATTGCCCGATAGGCCGGAATTTCACCGCCCTCTACGGGAATCTTGACCTCACCACCGATTAAGCCCTCCATATCTGTAGTGATAAATTCAGCCCGAATCGGCCGAACTGCTAGGGCAAATCCTGCCGCTAAAGAGGTGACAGCGATAAATTTTCGGCGGGTGAAATCGGTCATGAGTTTTACTTCTGAAATCGGCTTAATTCTTTATAGCCTTAATGTAGCTTAGAGTATATGTTGGCTGCTTTCTAATAGCAGTTATAGTGAAGTACATTCTTGTAGGGCAGGGGACAGCCCAGAGGGCTATCCCACAAGACCAACAGGCTATCCTACAGGTGTATCTTAGACAAATACAAACTGTGATAAAACTAATGGATCGAGTTGTCATCGCCCCGTACGATCGCCTCTGGCCGGTGCTGTTCGATCGAGAAGCCGCACGCATCCGGGAGGTTTTAGATCGAGATCTCGTCACTAGGATCGAGCATTTTGGTAGCACGGCAGTTCCAGGACTAGCGGCCAAACCGATTATCGATCTGTTAGTGGGAGTGCGTTGGCGTAGCCTGTTCTGGAAGAACGTATCGCTGGTCGAAGCAAAACAAGTTGCTATTTCTCAGTTAAAATCGCTGGGGTACGATTATTGGTGCGATAATCCCGATCCTCAAAGGATGTTTTTTGTTAAAGGCTTGCCGCCAAACGGTCCGCGCACTCATCACATCCATATAGTTGAGCCAGACAGCTTGTTATGGGAGCGCCTGCTTTTTCGAGATTATCTCCGCCAGCATCCAGAGGAAGCGACGCGTTATGCCCGATTAAAGTGCGATCTCGCTCGACGCTATGCTACAGATCGGGAAGCATATACCAGTGGCAAAGCCGAGTACATCGAGTCGGTGATGCCAGCAGCGCGAGAATCGGTCAAACCAATTCGCACTTGACAATTACAATTTTTAATTGCGAACTGCGAATTGCGGATTGACAATTGTTTTATGGTTTCGGGTTAACTATGAGCTACTGCCTGAATCCCCATTGCCAGAAGCCGCAAAATCTGGCTGGTGCGAAGTTCTGCACTAGTTGTGGAGAAAAGCTGCTGTTGGGCGATCGCTATCGGGCCATTGAGGCGATCGCTAGAGGTGGTTTTGGCAGAACTTTCTTTGCCCTAGACGAACAAAAGCCATCTAAACCGCCTTGTGCTATCAAGCAATTTTTACCGCAAGCGGGAAACCAGCAATACGCTCAAAAAGCTGCGATGCTATTCCACCAAGAAGCTTTGCGATTGGATGAATTGGGCAAACACCCGCAAATTCCAGAACTGTTAGCATATATCACCCAATCGAGTCGGCAGTATTTAGTTCAAGAATTCATTGAAGGGCAAAATTTAGCTCAAGAATTGGTAGTTCAAGGGTGCTTTAACGAAATCAAAATTCAACAATTTCTGCAAGATTTCTTACCTTTATTGCAATTCATCCACTCGAAGCAGGTAATTCATCGGGATATCAAACCCGAAAACATCATTCGTCGCTCTTATCCTACTTCAGATCTGCAAAAAACAGATTTAGTTTTAGTCGATTTTGGAGCCGCTAAATTTTCTACCCCAACGGGATTGGCTCGAACTGGGACGGCGATCGGTAGCATCAGATATATAGCGCCAGAACAAGCTATGGGCAAGGCAATTTTTGCCAGCGATATTTACAGTTTAGGGGTTACTTGCATTCAACTGTTAACTAATACTGACCCCTTGGAATTGTACGATACGAGTATCGGCGAGTGGGTATGGCGGCAACAGGTAAAAGACAATTCATTGAGCGATCGCTTAGAACAAATTATCGATCGGATGCTAGAAAATGCTACCAATAGTCGCTATCACGCAGTCGAAGAAATTTTAGGAGATTTGCAGGCTGTAAAAACTGTAATTTTTGCTTCGGGGCGATCGCTACCCAACCCTCTCCCTAACCCTGCTCTAAGTTCTCCTTCCCAGTTCAACTCAACACTCAACACTCAACACTCCACACTTCCTTTCTGGCGTTGTACCCGCACCCTGACGGGGCATACCAATTGGGTAAATGCGATCGCCTTTAGTCCAGATGGCGAGATTTTAGCTTCTGGGAGTGCTGACAAGACAATTAAACTCTGGCGCGTCAGCGATGGCGAACTCATCCACACTTTCAAAGGACATTCTAGATCGGTTCGGACTGTGGCTTTTAGCCCCGACGGGCAAATTTTAGCTAGCGGTAGTGCCGATCGCACTGTCAAACTCTGGCAAGTCCCAAGCGGTAAGCTAATCGGTAATATCAAATGGCATTCTGGATGGGTAAATGCGGTGGCTTTTAGTCCGATTCCGTCAACTCTCTTGTCATCCGTGTTTACTAATGGGAAAACGAAGGGAGTGGGAACTGTTGGCTTAGGCATAGAAGGGATATTAGCTAGTAGCAGTAGCGACTGTTCGATCGCTTTTTGGGAAATCAAAACGGGTAAACTATTGCATACTATTAGCGGTCATTCTAGAGCGGTTACGGCGGCTATTTATAGTCCAGATGGTGAGGTTTTAATTAGCGGGGGCGACGATCGCACGATTAAATTCTGGCAGTTAAGTAGTGGGAGAATGCAAAGAGCGATCGCCCATCATTTGGGTTGGATCAACCACTTAGCCATTAGTGCCGACGGACAAATTTTAGCTAGTGCCACTGACAATAAGGCGATCGAATTATGGCAAGTTAGTAATGGCAAGTTACTCCAAACTTTAACCGATAATTCCTGTGCGGTTTATGGCGTGGCGTTTAGTCCCGATGGCAATCTTTTAGCTAGTGCTGGAGACGATCGAACTATTAAAATTTGGCAGGTAAGCAGTGGTAAATTGGGGCAAACTCTTACTGGGCATTCTTACTCGGTTTATGACATTGCTTTTAGTCCTAACGGGCAAACGATCGCTAGTTGCAGCGGCGACAAAACTATTAAATTGTGGCGGTGCGATTCGGTTTAATTGGTAGTGCAAAGATCTCGATCGAATACATCGAGATCCTTGCACTACTGGCGCAAAGGATGTGACGATTGACTCTGAAGATTTTTTGATGACATCAACTTCTCGCCTTAGCTTATTCATAGTCGAAAAGAACTGCGATCGCACTCTCTAACTCCTCTCCGTGATATCATCGTATCCAAAACCAGTTGCTAGCAGGAAACGAGATCGTCTTGGATTCATTTATTCGGATACTGATAAAACTATCGCAGGCGATCGATAAAGTCATTGACTTCATCGGCAGTTCCACTACTTGGATCGTCATCCTCACAGTTGGCGTGGGCTTCTACAATGTTTTAGCTCGATACATTGGTAGGTTCATCGGGCTGAAACTATCCTCCAACACTTTAATCGAACTGCAATGGTACTTATTTTCGCTGATGTTCTTTTTGGGATTTGCCTACATTCTCAAGCACGGCGCTAACGTTCGGGTGGATTTTTTATATGCTAACTGGAGCGAAAAACAGCGGGCCCTAGTCGATTTTCTCGGTACTGTTTTCTTTTTAATTCCCTTCTGCATTCTGGGAATTTGGGTAACGATCGATCCAGTTTTGCAATCCTGGGGTTTATCGCCTGATGGCACTTGGGGAACTTGGGAAGTCTCCCCTGATGCAGATGGTTTACCCCGCGCACCGATCAAAACAGTAATTATTATTGCCTTTGTCACCTTGTTAGCCCAAAGTATCTCGCAAGCAATTAAGTATCTAGCTATTTTGAAAGGATATACTCAAGTAGCTCAAGCGATTCAAGGAGATGCAGAACAATTACCGCTTGAGTAGAAGGGTTCGTGGCAATAGATCGAGATCTATCTTTCTCCCCTCTCCCTTGGGAGAGGGGTTGGGGGTGAGGGCAGCAATGGATGAGATCGGAACCGGATTCGATCTGAGGGATTTCGGTTGGGTTCGTTGGGTTTCCTGCCGTCAACCCAACCTACGCTTATTGCACTTACCTAGAGCCAGAGCGATTTGGGATTAAACCATCACGGCCGCAGAACGATGCCACCTGCCTATAGTCGTACCGATCGGGGATAATTCTGTCATCAAGCGATCGAACCGATCTGGAGTCAGCGATTGAGGGCCGTCAGACAAAGCTTTAGCTGGGTTGGGGTGGACTTCGATCATCAAAGCATCGGCCCCCGCTGCTAAGGCTGCCATCGACATTGCTGGCACGTATTCGGCTCGCCCCGTTCCATGGCTGGGATCGATCGCGATTGGCAGGTGAGTAAGCGATCGCAAAACGGGTATCGCCGACAAATCTAATGTATTGCGGGCATACTCGCGATCGAACGTGCGGATGCCCCGTTCGCATAAAATCACGTTAGGGTTGCCAGCAGCGAGGATATACTCGGCTGCCATCACCCATTCTTCGATCGTAGCTGACATTCCGCGTTTGAGCAGCACTGGTTTGTCTTGGCAGCCAATTTTTTTTAGTAACGAGAAGTTGTGCATATTTCTCGCCCCTACTTGCAGCACATCTGCGACTTCTGCGATCTTTTCAATATCAACCGCATCCATCACTTCGGTAATAATTCCCAGTCCAGTTGCTTCCCTGGCTGCTGCTAATAAACCCAAAGCACTTTCGCCGTGCCCTTGAAAAGCATAAGGGGAAGTTCGAGGTTTGTAAGCCCCACCCCTAAGAAAATGAGCGCCAGCGGCTTTCACCCGCCGCGCCGTCTCGACGATCATCTCTTCATTTTCTACCGAACAGGGTCCGGCTATGACTGCTACTGGATGGTGTTCGCCGATCCAAACTGTGCCGTTAGGAGTCGGAATCGCCACTTCGCTAGCTTCCCCATGGCGAAACTCTCGACTGGCGCGTTTAAACGGCTGTTCTACCCGTAATACTTGTTCGATCCAGGGACTAATTTCCTCCATTTGTAGGGGATCGAGATCGGCAGTGTCGCCCACCAACCCGATAACTACCTTATGCTTGCCGACGATTTTTTCTGGAGTCAGACCCCAAGTTTCTAATTCCGAGCTAATTCGGGCGATTTCGGCTTCTGGAGAGCCAATTTTCATGACGACGATCATATATTTTTAGGAGTTCAGGAGTTCAGAAGTTCAGGAGTTCAGAATTTTAGAGCAAAAAGAAAGGCACAGATTTGAAGTATTATTCTTCAGTTTTCGATCGCCAGGCCGATGTCGTTCGCTTCCAGTTAGTGCCAAACTCCCGAAATCCTAAAAGGCTACCTGGGGTTTCTTCTTCCCAAGAAGCAGATAGAACCCCGTAACTCAAGCCCAAAAAACCCAAGCCAAAACAGCTTAAACTGATAATCAGAACGGCGTAATTCGGCAATTCCAGCCACTCGTGGCTAACTATTATATAGCTCACCACAAATGTTAACATCCCCAAAGTTGTAGGCACGCCGCAGAACAAGGCCATGCGTCGCATCATCCGTTGGCTGACAACTTGAGGAATTTCGGCTTGCTTAGCTTCTTGACTTTCTTTGTTCTTATTTTTGGTAGCTGTCAGCGGTGCTGGCTTATCATTAGCTGCTTTTTGGGAGTTTTTCTGTTGAGGTTCAAACGGCAAACGTCCCTTATCCTTACTGTCAGCAGAAGTTCGATCGGCTTTTCGTTTGGCAGGCATAGATTTTTTAAAAGGAGTTCAGAATACAGAAGTATGCGCCGAGCGCAGGCTACGCCAACAGAAGTTCAGAATATTTTGAGAAGGGGATTTAAAAGCTATTAGAAGCAGAGTCGCTCGATCGGAATTTTTAGCTCTAGGACTTAAACTATTGCTCTCAAACAGTCTTCAGAATTTCACTTTTTATAGAGGCAAGAATTATTCTGACTTCCTAAAATTCTCTACTCCTGAACTTCTGAACTCCTGAACTTCTGAACTTCTAGTCAATTTATCCCCGAATTCCCAGACGTTCGATTAACGGTCTATAGCGATCGCGATCGTGCTTTTGGATATATGCTAGCAGGCGCTTTCGCTGACCGATCATTTGTAGCAGACCGCGCCGCGAGGAATGATCGTTATTGTTATTCTTCAAATGGGCGCTCAGGCGAACGATCCGTTCGGTGAGCATGGCGACTTGCAATTCAGTCGAGCCAGTGTCAGTCTCGTGAACTTGGTAATCTTTGATGAGTTCTTGTTTGCGTTGTGGTGTTAAAGGCATAGACGCGATCGATTACAGCAGTTTACTATGATACCACTATTGCCTCGATCCTAGCACTTGCCCGATCGCATCAAACTACAACTAAAAATCCATGAGGAAAAAACATCGTCCGTCCCCTACAGGGCGCTGGTTGAATCGAGACGGACAAGTTAGCACTATCCGCAAAGGGTTGCCTCGATTTAGCTGGAGCGATTTATATCATTTGTTGCTGACTCTTTCTTGGACGACGTTTCTGCTGCTGGTGAGCCTGCTGTATCTAATATCCAATACCTTGTTTGCGATCGCCTACCTTGCTGGTGGAGATTGCATCCAAAACGCCCGTCCTGGTTCTTTTACCGATGCTTTCTTTTTCAGCGTGCAAACGATGGCCACTATCGGCTACGGCTCGATGTTTCCCCAGACTGATTATGCCAATGCGATCGTCACGGTGGAAGCTTTGGTAGGACTATTGGGAGTAGCAATGGTGACTGGCTTGGCCTTTGCTAGGTTTTCGATGCCATCGGCTAGGGTGTTATTCAGTCGCGTCGCCATCATTGCGCCTTACGATCGAGTGCAGACGTTGATGTTTCGGGTGGCTAACGAGCGTCGGAATCTAATTGTCGAAGCTCAAATGACTGTAACTCTGGTGCGAAACGAGGTGACAGCAGAAGGGCAGTTCATGCGTCGGTTCCACGATTTGCCGTTAGTTCGCCAGCGAACGCCTGTTTTTGCTTTCACCTGGACGGTAATGCACCCGATCGATCCACGCAGTCCTCTTTATGGGATGACTCCCGAAACTATAGCAGAACAAGAAGCTGAGATCGTAGTCACGATGACAGGCATTGACGAGACGGTTTCTCAAATCGTCCACTCTCGCCATTCTTATACTGCCCAGGAAATTATGTGGAATATGCGATTTGTCGATATCCTGTCGCGTACCCCAGAAGGACGACGCGCGATCGATTACACCCGCTTTCACGATTTCGTCCCCATTCGATCGTAAGTGGGGCAGGGACAGCTAAAGTGGGCTATCCCACAAAAGCTATGCCAATCCAAACTGCTGTGAATGCTGAAGTTTGGAGTAGAGATGTTATATCAACCCTCTGTAGGAATGCAGGCGGTGAAAGTCCTGTTTAGTAGACAATTATTGTGGGGTAGGCATCCTGTCATAGGTGTCAAGTTAAGGCTATAACCGTTGCTAAATCATGGGTTTCAGCCATCTCCGCCAGAGGTTGAAAACCTCTGGCTAATAGCACAAGTCCATTTCAATGGACTACCTTGACTACAGTTAGTCCTCTGAGCGAGGACTTTAGCTTCATCCGACAGGGGTTCAAAATCCCTGTCGGATGAAGCTTTTGACCGTTAAGTTGACACCAATGGCATCCTGTCTGCCCCTTGATTTCTCCTGCCTGCCTCTTAATTGTTGGATCTCTCTAATAACTATCGTTACCGCCTGTCGTCCGCACTCCCAGGAGATGGTTGGCATCGTTGAGGCGATCGGCAATGGCCTCGCGCCATCCCAAACTTACTTCTGGATCGGCTAGCGTTTCTTGAGCCAGTTCTCGATACAATGCACTACTACTAGTATCTACTTGTTCGAGTAGTTTAAGATTTTTGTACACACTTTCAGGAGAGATGGACATAGTATTTACTCCTAGTTACACTATTCAGATGACTCTTACGAATACGATCGCTGTCTCAATCGTATTTACCACGATTTCTCGGAGAAATTCGTCAAGCAAGATACAGTTACGCTCGGCAAGAAATCGACAGTTACCGTCTTTACAATAGTTTGCCCGCGTTTGACTCTAAAATTGGGATTTCTTTCTGTAAAAATAGGTTTTCGCCGTAAACTCTCGCTCGATTATTCTCATTTATTCTCATTTTAAATCGCTGTCAAAATTTTGCAAACCTATCGTTCCAAACCGCGAAACTCAAGTTAAGATGCGATCTCTTGGATCTGATAATTTTCTTAAGAACCGATCTCGATCGCCATCGAGCGTTAGAGAATCTAAAATAGCTATAAATAGCTATAAAAAGAGGGAAGTAGAAGTTCCTCTTCTGAACTCCCAAACTCTTGAACTGCCGAACTCCTGAACTTCTGAACTCCTGTCTTAACATGAACAGCCGCCAAGTACCAACCAAACAAGGTCTATACGATCCCCAATTCGAGCGCGATGCCTGTGGCGTAGGATTCATCGTCCACATGAAGGGGAAGAAGTCGCACGAAATAGTAGAGCAAGCCCTGACTATCTTGTTGAATCTCGACCATAGAGGGGCGTGCGGTTGCGAACCGAATACGGGAGACGGTGCGGGGATTTTACTTCAGATCCCGCATAAGTTCATGCAGAAGGTGGCGGCGGCAGAGAACATCAGCCTGCCAGAACCAGGAAGATATGGGGTAGGGTCGATCTACACTTCCCCAGATCCAGCGAGGCGGGAGCAAAGTCGGAAAATTTTTGAACGAGTTGTAGCAGAGGAAGGGCAAAAGGTTCTCGGTTGGCGAGACGTGCCGACAGATAATTCCTCGTTAGGAGACACGGCTAAAGCCAGCGAACCGTTCATGCAGCAGGTTTTTGTCGAACGGAATCCCAAAATAGATGAGGAGGCGTTCGAGCGCAAACTTTACGTCATCCGCAAGCTGGCGCATAACGAGATTCACAAACCAGAGGGCGACACCTTTTGGTATCCATCAAGCTTATCGAGTCGAACGATCGTCTACAAAGGGATGTTGATGCCAGCCCAAGTAGGAGAGTATTATCCCGACTTGCGCGATCCAGAGTTCGAGAGTGCCTTGGCGTTAGTGCATTCCCGCTTCAGTACGAACACTTTCCCCAGTTGGGAACGCGCCCACCCCTATCGCTACATCGCCCACAACGGCGAAATCAATACTCTGCGGGGCAATATTAACTGGATGCAGGCGCGGCAGTCGATGTTTGAGTCGGAGTTGTTCGGCGAAGATATCAAGAAGATTCAGCCAGTTATCAACGTGGAAGGCAGCGACTCGCTGATTTTCGATAATGCCTTGGAACTAATGGTACTGGCAGGGCGATCGCTTCCCCATACCGTAATGATGATGATTCCCGAACCGTGGACGGCCCACGAGTCGATGAGCGACGAGAAAAAGGCGTTCTACGAGTATCATTCTTGTTTGATGGAACCTTGGGACGGTCCGGCCTCGATCGCTTTTACTGACGGCAATACAATTGGGGCAGTCCTCGATCGCAATGGTTTGCGTCCCTCGCGCTACTACGTCACCAAAGACGATTTAGTAATCATGGCATCGGAAGCCGGAGTGTTACCGATCGAACCGGAACGGGTAGCGTTGAAAGGCAGGCTGCAACCGGGACGGATGTTCTTGGTGAATATTGAAGAAGGGCGAATTATTTCTGATGAAGAGATCAAAAATCAGATCGTCAAAGCCCATCCCTACCGCCAGTGGATCGAAGAACACATGATCGAACTGGCCCAGGTGAAGGAGGAACCCGTAGAGACTCTTCCTGGAATATCTACAGGGTATTTTGCCTCCACCATCCAGCGACAAATGGCATTCGGATACACCTTTGAGGAATTGCGCCTGCTGCTGACTCCCATGGCGCGAGATGGAGTGGAAGCGATCGGTTCCATGGGTTCGGATACGCCTTTAGCCGTCCTCTCCGATCGCCCGAAACTGCTTTACGATTACTTCCAGCAGCTATTCGCTCAAGTCACCAACCCGCCGATCGATTCCATTCGCGAAGAGATTATTACCTCGGCGGAAACTACTATCGGCTCGGAACGCAACTTGCTCAAACCCGAACCGGAAAGCTGTCACCTGATCGAGTTAAAAACTCCGATCCTCACCAACGAGGAACTAGCGAAGCTCAAACATATTAAGCAGGGGCAATTTAAGTCAATTACCATTCCCATTCTGTTCGACCCCAAAGCTGGGGTAAAAGGGCTGGAAGCCTCAATGGAAGGGATTTTCGATCGAGCAGATCGAGCGATCGCTGATGGGGTGAACATTGTTATCTTGAGCGATCGAGGCATGGACGCAAATAACGCCCCCATTCCAGCATTACTGGCAGTTTCGGGACTGCACCATCACTTAATCCGCCAAGGCACACGGACGAGAGTTGGTTTAGTTTTAGAATCCGGCGAACCACGCGAAGTACATCATTTCGCCGTTCTAATCGGCTACGGCTGCGGTGCTATTAACCCCTATCTGGCATTCGAGACGATCGGGGATGCAATTCATGAAGGCTTGATAGTCAACGTCGAATTCAAGACTGCTTGTAAAAATTACATTAAAGCTGCCACTAAGGGAGTAGTCAAGATTGCTTCTAAGATTGGGATTTCTACCATTCAAAGCTATCGAGGGGCGCAGATTTTCGAGGCGATCGGACTCAACCGCGCCGTTATCAATAAATACTTCACTTGGACGGCATCTCGCATTGAGGGTGCGGATTTGGAAGTGATTGCCCAAGAAGCGATTTTACGCCATACCCATGCGTTTAACGATCGCCCAGGTAACGGGCACACCCTGGATGTTGGCGGCGAATACCAGTGGCGCAAGGAAGGCGAGGCGCACCTATTCAGCCCAGAAACGATTCACACCTTGCAAAAAGCAGTGAGAACGGGCGACTACGAGCTATTTAAAAAATACTCCGCCCTGGTGAACGAACAAAATCACAAGTTTTTCACCCTGCGCGGGCTGCTGCAATTGAAATCGCGCGAACCAGTCCCCATTGACGAAGTAGAACCGATCGAGTCGATTACCAAACGCTTCAAAACTGGGGCGATGAGTTACGGTTCGATCTCGAAAGAAGCCCACGAAAGTTTAGCGATCGCGATGAACCGGATCGGCGGCAAATCCAATACTGGTGAAGGTGGGGAAGATCCGGATCGCTATACCTGGACGAACGATCGCGGCGACTCGAAGAACAGCGCCATCAAACAAGTAGCATCGGGACGGTTTGGCGTTACCAGCTTGTACTTATCGCAAGCTAGGGAACTGCAAATCAAGATGGCACAAGGAGCAAAACCGGGAGAAGGCGGACAGCTACCGGGTAAAAAAGTGTATCCCTGGATTGCCAAAGTTCGGCACTCGACTCCAGGGGTGGGATTGATCTCTCCCCCACCGCACCACGATATCTACTCGATCGAAGATCTGGCAGAACTAATCCACGACTTGAAGAACGCCAACCGTCAGGCGCGGATTAACGTCAAATTGGTTTCGGAAGTTGGGGTAGGGACGATCGCCGCTGGAGTAGCAAAGGCCCACGCCGATGTGGTGTTAATTTCCGGACACGACGGCGGTACGGGTGCATCTCCCCAAACTTCGATCAAACACGCCGGGTTGCCTTGGGAACTGGGACTGGCTGAAACTCACCAAACCCTAGTATTGAACAACCTCCGCAGCCGAATTGTAGTCGAAACCGACGGTCAAATGAAAACGGGGCGAGATGTCGTCATCGCGGCCTTACTCGGTGCAGAAGAATTTGGTTTTTCCACTGCGCCCCTGGTGACTTTGGGCTGTATTATGATGCGGGTTTGCCACCTGAATACTTGTCCGGCAGGGATTGCTACTCAGAACCCCTTGCTGCGCGAGAGTTTCACGGGCGATCCAGCCCACACCGTCAACTTCATGGAATTCATCGCTCAAGAAGTGCGGGAAATCATGGCCCAACTAGGTTTCCGCACCCTGAACGAAATGGTGGGGCGTACCGATCTGCTAGAACCAAAACAAGCGATCGCTCATTGGAAAGCCAAAGGAATCGATCTTTCTCCCATCCTCTACCAACCGGAAGTCGCGCCGGAAGTCGGCCGTTACTGCCAGATTCCCCAAGATCACGGGTTAGAGAAATCCCTCGATATGACGGTGTTGCTGGATTTGTGCCAGCCCGCTATTGAGAACGGCGAACCCGTAAAAGCCACTTTGCCGATTAAAAATACCAATCGCGTCGTCGGGACGATTTTGGGCAACGAAATCACCAAGCGCCACTGGCAAGGTTTACCAGATAATACCGTCCACTTGCATTTCCAAGGTAGTGCGGGCCAAAGTTTTGGCGCGTTCGTTCCCAAGGGTGTCACCCTAGAACTCGAAGGGGATGCCAACGACTACCTGGGCAAAGGATTGGGCGGCGGCAAAATTATCGTCTATCCTCCAGCAGTTTCCACCTTTGTCGCCGAGGAAAACATCATCATCGGTAACGTGGCCTTCTACGGTGCTACCAGCGGCGAAGCTTATATCTCCGGCGTAGCTGGGGAACGGTTTTGCGTTCGCAACTCTGGGGTAAATACAGTAGTTGAAGCTGTAGGCGATCACGCTTGCGAATACATGACGGGCGGTAAAGTCGTAGTTTTGGGTTCCACTGGACGCAACTTTGCAGCGGGAATGAGTGGCGGCGTTGCCTACATCTTGGATGAAGTAGGTGATTTTGCCACTCGTTGCAACACGCAGATGGCAGATCTCGAACCCTTGGATGAAGAAGATATCAGCATAGTTCGCCAGATGATTCAGAACCACGCCGATTATACCGGAAGTAAGAAAGCAGCTAAGGTTCTGGCTAACTGGGAAGAAATGGTGTCGAAGTTCGTCAAGGTGATGCCGAGAGATTACAAGCGAGTGCTGCAAGCGTTAAATAATGCCTTAGCATCTGGTTTGAGTGGCGATGAGGCGATGGCGGCGGCGTTTGAAGCGAATGCTACCGATGTTGCCCGCATTGGTGGGAGCTAGGGAATTTCCCTGGCGAATGAATTCGCGGCTATACAAACAAAGCCCGCCTGCGCGGGCTAAATCTACTCCAATTAACCAATGGAACGAGAAAATTTAGATGGCACAGGATTGGTTTTTTCTGGTGTCGATGATTTAGCTGCTGAAGTCGAACTTCTAAGTCAAAATCAAGAATTTATGGATTTTTTGGCAAAGCGATCGCAATCTTCTAAACGGCTGTCACTAGCAGAAGCCCGACAACGATTAGGCATCTCCTGAAGTCATAAGCTATGGCGATTGCTTAGATTGCCTAATTTTCTAGATCCGAACAGATCGCTATTAAGATTCAGCCAAAATGCGATCGAGGATTGAGAATACCTCGATAAAGCTGTGTGAGTGAGTGTTGTTGAGGCGAGATCGTCCCGCAATAGCTGTTTGCCCTCACCCTAAATCCCTCTCCCAACATTGGGAGAGGGACTTTAAATATGCTCTCTTCTGCGAATTTGGGAGAAGCCAACCTCTACAACTAAGATTCGGTAGCGCCCATCTTAGCCCGAAGATTTGCCAAATTTTCACGGCTAATAACTGTTTTGGGATGACTCTCTCCTAAAAGATGTTTTCTTAGTTCTAATGCTTGGATATACAACGGTTCAGCTTTCTTGTAATGTCCTTGCGATTCGTATATTGCAGCCAAATTGTTCAGGCTATTGGCGACATCAGGATGTTGTTCTCCCAGCAGATGTTTCCTGAGTTCTAATGCTTGGAGTAACAAAGGTTCAGCTTCTCTGTAGTGTCCTTGAGATTTGTAGAGCATTGCTAGATTGTTCAGACTCCTGGCAATATCAGGATGGTGTTCTCCCAGCAGGCGTTTTCTCAGTTCTAATGCTTGGAGTAACAAAGGTTCAGCTTCTTGGTAACGTCCTTGAGATTTGTAGAGATATGCCAGATTGTTGAGGCTGGTGGCGACATCAAGATGATGTTCTCCCAGCAGGAGTTTTCTCAGTTCTAATGCTTGGATATACAAAGCTTCGGCTTCGCCATAACGTCCTTGAGCTTCATAGAGATATGCCAGATTGTTTAGACTGAGGGCAACATCAGGATGTTGTTTTCCCAGCAGATGTTTCCTGAGTTCTAACGCTTGGAGCAACAAAGGTTCGGCTTCTCGGTAACGTCCTTGAGATTTGTAGAGCATTGCCAGATTGTTGAGGCTGGTGGCGACATCAAGATGATGTTCTCCCAGCAGGAGTTTTCTCAGTTCTAATGCTTGGATATACAAAGCTTCGGCTTCGCCATAACGCCCTTGAGCTTCGTAGAGATATGCCAGATCGTTCAGACTGAGGGCAACATCAGGATGTTGTTCTCCCAGCAGACGTTTCCTGAGTTCTGATGCTTGTAGAAACAACTGTTCGGCTTTGCTGTAACGTCCTTGCAATTGGTAGAGTGTTGCTAGATTGTTCAGGCTCCTAGCGACATCGGGATGGTGTTCTCCCAGCAAGCGTTTTCTCAGTTCTAAAGCTTCGAGAAACAACGTTTCGGCTTCGCTATAGCGTCCTTGAGATTTGTAGAGATTTGCCAGATTACTCAGGCTAGCTGCTAAGTTTTTTTCCAAACTTAATTCTTGTCGTAGCTTAGCGGCCTTTTGTAAATACTCTGTTGCTAATTCTTGTTCGGCTTTGTAATCCTGAGCTTCGCCCCGTTCTAGTCGGCTTTTGTAAATATTGCCTAAACTGGCATAAAAAGTAGCCAAACTGGAATTTTTTACCCCCTGGTTTTCTTGCTGCTCGATTAACTGTTTTAAGTCTTCGATCGGCAATAAATGAGGACTGTCATCATCAAAGCTAGATAGCTCGATATCCTCTAGAGCAAAGCGAATCGGTTCAATTTCTTTGCTAGAAACGGCAATTGTCTTTTTAGATGCAAACCGAAACACGCCCGATCGCCAACTCCAAAAATCTGGAGCTTTTTTAATCAAGTTGACTAAAATTTGATTAGTCACCCACAAAATTATCGGGTAAGGATAATCGCGCAATCCTTCCCTCGTCCATTGCAAATAACCAAAAAATATCTCTTGTTCCGATCGCTCCTGACCCAGTTTAAGAAAATAAAGCTGTTCCACTCCAGTTACGGTGATAACGGCTTGCCCGCCCTGACGCAGATATTCTTCTCGCTCTACCAATTGATAAAGAGCAGATTTTAGACTTGGTTCGCCACGAGGCAATGTTACCCGATAAGTCCGAAAATTTGGCTGTAGTTCGGCTTCATATTGGGCAATAATTTGTTCTCGTAAGTTCAAGTCATCGCCAACGGCAATTAGTAGGCTCAATCCTCGTGGTTTAGCTTCAATAGAAACTATTAAACTATCGTAGGCATCTTGATTTTCTTCATCAAGGTCTAGCAATTGTTGAGGTATAGTTTCTTTAGCTGACATGGATTAAACCTTCCTCTTTTAACAGTTCGACAACAATCGGATGAACGTCGTACCAATTTTGCCGATTGCGGTATTCCAAAACATACAGTCCGTGCAACAAATCTAAAAACTTTTGCTCTTTCGGATCGGCTGGCTTGAATTGTTGATATACCACTTGCAAGATGATATATTCTGCCTTGCCTAAAGGCAAAGCAAAATCATTGCGAATATTATCGATCGCCTTCTCTAAAATTTCGTCGTTGATAATAACTTTGTCTGCTGGACGGCGGCGGATATTTAGCAAGCAAATTTGACAGCATTCCTTGGCAATCCGAATTAATTCTCGCAACAAGCCACCGCTATTTAAAACGATCTTATCGGCAGTTGAAGATTCTATGAGGTTAGGTTCGATCCGCTTTTTGAGAATTTCACATAAAATGTCTGCTGCTTGCGATCGCGGTTGGGCATTAGTCACGCGAGCTTGTTGTTTGTCAAATAGTTTCATCACGGGCATGATAACTACTTGGTCGTTAGTCTCGTTTTCAATCGTTGACTTAATTACTGTCTCCCGCAGTACGGCGATAGGGATAGTATAAATAATGTGAAAATTAGGCAAACAGATAGCTTTAATATTATCTTTGTAAATATTGTTTACTACTGCTAGATCTAGTTTGTCTAAATCGTCTATAATTACTAGAATTTCTTTTTTAGTTTTATTTTGAATCAAAGCAGCGATCTCATTAATCCTCGCGACTAAATCTGTGATTTTTCGCTCGAATTCTTGCTTGATTTCGTAACGAACGACAGCATCGGCTTTTAACTTAGTTTTAATTAACTTCAGCAAGCCGAATAGATCGAAGTCCAGTCCTGCCTCAAATTTTTCCTCTTCAATTCTAGTTTTAGTAGAAAACCAACTATATACAGCTTTTCTATTAGCTTTAGAAATTTTGACTTGATTGGCTTCAGCTTCAGACATTAAATTAACTGCGATCGCAAACAAGATATTAATGTGATTGACATCAGACATTTCGATCGTGTCTGAAATTGAGAAGAAAACCACAAAATAGCGATCGGCCAATCTCCGGCTAAACTCAGCTAGCAACGTAGACTTACCGCAGCCGCGATGCCCAGTGAAGACAATCTTGCCATCGCGATTAGGACTATCCTCAACTAATTGCTCTAATTGTTCGACGATCTCGCCGCCAAAATTGACTCTGAACCGATCTAAATCGTTTTGTTGTAGAAGTGGCGAGAGTTCGAGATTGCTGTAAGCTTTCTGAAACGATTTGAGTAATTTTTCAGACATGAAATTTTATTCGATGAGTTCCCAACCATTCATATCATGGCGTATCTGGGCTAAATTTGACAAAACTAGGATGAAGTCAAGTTGCCCTGCACTTAACGGCGTTTGTGACTACGAGCGGTCTAAGTTCTCGGATCTGTGACTCAGCTAAAATCAAAAATTTATGGGTTTTCTGTTAAAGCGATCGTACATCAAAGACACTAGACGAAGCATTAACCGATCTACCCTTGCTTTTTTATGGCGATCGAATTGAGATGTTACAGTAGTGGCTTATAAAACATTGCGTTTGTCCCTTGTTGCTTTGCCCTTCCTTCTCCTTCTCGTTTTAATGTCTTATAGTGCTTCTTCGGAATTATAGCTATTTAGGACAGCTTAGTGCTAGTGACTTTTCTGCGATCGCCAATCGATCTAAACTAAGTTTGCCAGTTAATGGATTAATAATTCCAGCCTGTTTGAAGCGATATTCTATATGCTGTAAAACGCCTTTGGTGACAATACAGCGAATAGCACCTGTTTCATCTAACTCATTATATTCCCCACTACCTTCAGCTACCGGATAGCCACTACAACTGCCAAAAAATGGACAAGTAGAACAAGTAGCCAACATTCGCTCTTCGGCGGCAGCTATAACTTGCTGATGAGCCTCTCCTTTGATTAAATCTTCCAAGGAGGTAGTAAATATATTGCCATGACTTAGCCCAGCATAAGCATCTGCATAGCTGTAAACCTCACCATTAGTATTTACTAGAAAAATTGATTCCCATTCAGATTTGTCGTAGAAAAACGGCTGAAAATCGGAACTATAGCGATAAAGAATTTCCTCGATATGGTCGATAAGCGGCTGGCTCGTTACTATTCGATCGCTTTCTAACCATAGATCTACTAGCTTACAGAAAGCATCGAGCACCTCATAAGGACTAATTTCAAACCCATCGTGTTGCCCGTCAAATGAGCCTTTAAACAGGGGTAACAACCGAAACGATAGATTCATTTGTTCGTAAAACCTATAAATCTCTCTTAAATACGGTAGGTTCAGTTTAGTCAGAACGGTAATACAGCCAAAAGGAATATTTTCTGCCTGCAATCGATCCATATTTGCTAAGACGATGGGCAGCGAATCAATACCCGTGCGATCGACGCGCAATCCGCCAAATAAATCTACAGAAACCCCGACGCTATCAAAGCCATCTCGTAACAATCGGATGCGTTCCTTATTGAGTACCGTCAAGTTAGTTTGCACGGCATTAGAAATCGAGCCTGCCAGTTCGCCAAAAATCTGTTGCTGAAGGTCAAATGTTTTCCAATAAAAATCTGGAGAATGTAATAAAGGTTCGCCACCGTGCCAGACAAAATCGATTTGCGTCGGATGGTCTAGTTGACTATAATAGTTATAAATGTGGCGATACATTTGCTCTAATTGTTCTGGGGCGATCGCCGTTCTATTTCCTAATTCTGAATATTCATAACAATAGCGACAGCGCAAGTTGCAAAACTTAGAAGTTTTAATCACAAATTGCACCAATCTTTTTTGAGTTTTCATTATCTTACTCCTATCTATAATTGCTGATGTTTTCATGAAATATTTGATGACAGGTAGAGAGTTTCTGAAGAAAAACTGGTGAATAACAGCTTTTCTTCAGAAAGTTAGTGGATCTCTACTTTTCTAGGTTTAGAACTCAATTAACCTAGAGTATCGCCACTCAATAATGAGTTCAAAGTATCCACGGCTGAAGGACGGGAAGCTTTGCTTTGCAGATTTTCCAGAGATTGGGGCTGAACGACCTCTCTGAATACCTCTCTAAATCCATCTGGCCCTTTGTTCCGAAAGAAATTTTTCTTAGCTAGTAGATTCTCTGAATTAGGAATCAGCAGATTTAGTTTCTCGGCTGTATTCGGGGCCAAGTTCACAGAAGATTTAACTTCATTAAAACTAGGATTGGTAGATGAAACTGCTCCTGCATGACCCGAAATCAGTAAGGTGGGAATTGTGGCAGATAGCAAGAGAAAAAGACGAGATTGTTGAAATTTCACGATCGTACTCCTGGTGTAAGTTGTTTTATATCCCTAATTTTTGTGAAAACGTACCCTCAAACTTTATCTCAGCGTAAAAGTCGCTTGCTTATCGCTAATATTTACACTGTTAAAAACACTAGTGTGATTGCCGTTGTTATCAGACCACTTGATTTCAAACTCAGCATCGGTAACGCACTTAATATTGAGTTTTAGAGTGTCCGACCAATTACTATTGGCTTGAAGGTTGCTTTTTCCAGCACCTAATGTGAGTTTATTCCAGCCTTCTACACTACCCGGATTTTTAACGCGATGGCCATCTTCGGGAATGCTAATTGGCTGACTCGTACCGTTTTTAAAGGTAAGTTCTACATTCTTGCAACTACCTAAAGCGAGTGCTTTGTTTGCTGAAAAGACAAAGCTCATGCTAGTGAGTCCGAACAGTAATGAAACTACCGTACCAGACTTTATTAACGACTTTTGAAAAATCATAACTATCTTTGCTCCTTGGTTTTGGTAATAAATTAAACGATTGGCGATACCAAATTGAGTTGAGAAAGACTGCTTTTATCTAGCTCACCTCAGATAGCTAACTTCGTAAAAGTCATCAGCACCTTTATGTTTGTACTACCACGACTTTAATTAGCAAAAAGTAACATAAACAATCAAAATTTGGTATCAAAGTTTTACAGATAATTACAGTGCGTTCTTAATCCATTGCTTGCACAACTGCGGATTGTCGGTGTGACGAACGCAAGCCCGCAATACCCTTTTCAAACATTTTTTGAACGATTCTTTGTCGGGATTTTCGGAATTAGGTCCGAATTTTTCCTGACATTTTTTGACTAGTTCTACCGTTTTTTGCTGGGGCGTATCTGATGACATACCTTGGGCAAAACCAGGTAAGGAAGTCAAGGATAAGAGCAATCCTGATGCCAGGACAGTTCCTAAAAGTTTGCTCGCACGCACTTTAGATTTAGTTAGTTGCGATCGCGATGTGACTGACAAACTATTGGAATTCATAATTAACCTCGAAATTCGTGTAAGGTGTTCTGTAAACTAGGTTGGCTTGAGGGTAGTACCCGCGATCGAGGGTTTAAGCAAACTAAGCGATCGCCCGCTAATATCCAGCATTCTGCAAACATAGGGGTAGGTAAAAAATAGGGGTTATACTGCTTAACCCCTAACTTTTTGTGGAAACTTACCTTTTGGGCTTGTAGTAACTCATCAAGGGGGAAGCAAGCATGAGAGATGTAGCACTGCTATCTCTCTACCTCATATCAAATCCGGTTATTAAAACTATGAATCCAGCCCTCACCCCGTCCTGCCGGACACCCCTCTCCCAAGCTTGGGAGAGGGGACGGGGGTGAGGGCAAACTAACTTTTGCTAAGCGGACTATGCGATAAAAAAATGCCTAGAGCCACCTTTGGGTTACAAGTCAAAACCAGGGCTTTACGCCTGTTAGAAGCATTGCTCGCCTTTGCTTCAGACAATTTGTATGAGAACGATCGCTACGTTCAATTCAAGTGGCTGGAAGAAGATTCTCCCCATCCCCAACTATTGATTGAAACCAAGTTGAGATTTTTAGAGCAACTTACAGAACGCGATCGATATGAAGGAAAACTCAGTAAAGAGCAAATCAAGGAATCTTTGAAACGGATGGAAGACTATCTGGGAATTTTGACAGATAACCGTTTAAAAGATCGAGGTTCTGAAGATTGGCGTTTTACCTTAACCTTATGGTCGAAAAAACTAGCTAAAAATCTAGAAAAGTTTGCTGAAGAATGGGAAAACCGTCAACCGGAAAAATCCAAACAACAAATAGTTCCGGCGGCTAATAATGGATGGGTAAACTCCGAAAGCATTTGTGCTAGCAACGATCGCCCACAACAGGTAACAAAATTATTGACTAGCGATCGCCTCAATCCAAATCCCTTCGGCGATATGGGCTGCATCACTGATTCCAGTCGTTTTTTCGATCGCGAAGAGCTATTGCGGCAGATTTTTGAAGAACTGAACAAAGGAGTAAATATATCCTTAGTCGGTGAATTTCAAATTGGGAAATCATCGATTTTGTATCGGATTTACACTCAAGGTATCGAATGGCTGGGGAATAACAGCAATTTAAATAGCATTAAATATGCTTACCTGAATTTACAGTGGGTAGACAATGAAGATGAGTTTTATGAAGCATTATGCGAAGAAGCTTTGAAAATTCCTGTATGTCGCGGTTTTCAGTTAACGCGATCGCTAAACGGGAAGCGTTACATTTTGTGTTTAGATGAGATTGAAAAAATGACCTGGGATGGCTTTACTAAGCGCGTGCGAAGTCAGTTGCGAGGGTTAGCTGATGGCGGTAATGCTCCTTTAAAGTTAGTAATTGCCAGTAGAACTCCCTTAGCTAATCTTTTTCCCGACTCACCCGAATTGGAGTCGCCGCTAGCAGGAATCTGTCGTCAATTAGATGTCAAACCGTTTTCCGAACAGGTAACTCGCGCTTTCATTCTGCAAAGATTGCAAGGTACGGGCGTAACTTTCAGCGAAGATGAAATTCAAGAGTTATTCGATCGAACTCAAGGTCATCCCGGTAGGTTACAAGTTGCTGCTAGTAATTTATATTCCCAGTTTACTAATCAGAGGGAGGTAAAAGCTGGGAAAAGCTAAATTAATTAGGTTCTTTTTTAATGCAAAGTAGGAAATCATCGGTAGACATCTGTGTTCATCTGTGTTTATCTGTGGTGAAATTTACTCCAAATAGCGATCGCATCGGTAGTTCGGTAATTATTGAAGTCCAACCTCAAAGCGGTAATGACAATTTTGTCGGGCAGTCACGAACCGTGGATCTAGATCTCTGACTTTAGACTTAGTAGCCCGATCGATCGATCTACCTCATGAGTTAGAGGCAGACCAGGTTTTAAATTTCTAGGCTGTTTGAGTAGATTACTCAGGCAATAGCAGCAATTTATTAGATTTGAATCGAGCAGTCTGAAGGCTAAAGAAGTGTAAGCTCGCGCTTCCGGCTTTAGCTGTAGTTTCTGTTGTGAAGATTTCTCTAAAACCACAAAACGAGTGAAGAAATTGGTTCGCCCTTCGCTCGAACTAACTGTTATCTAAGTCGATCGCTCCTAGAAATTGAATTTAACGCTCGTTGCCCATTCGATTAAAGACATCCTCATGACTTCATCTGCTTCTTTACCGACAAACGCCGACGACCGCCAAATCCGTTATGCAGTCGTCGGACTTGGCTGGTTCGCTCAAGATGCTGCCTTGCCCGCGTTCGATCGCTCGGAAAATTCAGCTTTAGTAGCACTAGTTTCCGACGACCCTACCAAACTCAAGGAACTGAGCGAAAAATACGGAGTACAACACACCTATTCTTACGAAGAGTACGAAGATTGCTTGAGCAGCGGTGAAGTAGATGCGGTTTATATTGCCTTGCCCAATCATTTGCACTGCGAATATACAGTTCGAGCAGCCGATCGAGGTATTCACGTCTTGTGCGAGAAGCCCATGGCAACTACTCCCGAAGAGTGCGAAGAGATGATCCGCGCCTGCCAAAGCAATAACGTCAAGCTCGCTATTGCTTACCGCCTGCATTTCGATCCAGCCAACATGGAAGCGGTAGAAATAGTGCGATCCGGACAGATTGGCGAACCGCGCATCTTTAACTCGGTTTTTACCCAACAGGTAGAAGAGGGCAACATTCGCCTGCAAGATGACACTGGAGGCGGCACGCTGAACGACATCGGGATTTACTGTATTAATGCCGCCCGGTATCTGTTTCAAGACGAGCCGATCGAAGCATTTGCCACCGCTGCCAGTAATAAAGAGCGGCGGTTTAGCGAAGTCAAAGAAATGACCTCGGCAATTTTGCGGTTCCCTAACGAGCGACTGGCAACATTTACCGTCAGCTTTGGAGCCGCCTCAGTTTCCACTTATCAAATTCTCGGAACCAAAGGAGATTTGCGGTTAGATCCTGCCTACGATTGGCAAGGAGAACTGAAGCATTACCTGACGATCGCAGGCGAGACTAAAGAGCGCACTTTTCCAGACCACAGCCAGTTGGCCGCCGAATTTACCTACTTCTCGGATTGCATCTTACAAGAGAGAGAACCAGAACCATCAGGCAGGGAAGGAGCGAACGACGTGCGGATTATTCACGCCTTGTATGAGTCGATCGAGCAAGGCCGCCCTGTAAAGATCGATCGACTCGATCGCCCTCAACGCCCCACTGCCGCACAAGCGATCGAGCGTCCTCCAGTGGAAGAAAAGCCCGACCTGATTCACGCTGCCAGTGCCAGCAAGTAGTGTCAAATCTGGCTCTTATCCAGCCCCTCTCCGTTCGCGCAGCGTGCGCTTTGCGCATTCCCCCCTACCCCCCTTAAAAAGGGGGAAACTCTCAAAGTCCCCCTTTTTAAGGGGGATTTAGGGGGATCGACAAGGCCAAACTTGAAACCGAAAACTTAAAATTATGAATAGTTCTTCATCTCGTCCTCTAGCTGTGGTCACGGGTGCTTCCAGCGGCATCGGTTACGAACTGGCCAAACAGTTCGCTCAAAACGGCTTCGATCTAGTCGTTACAGCTACCGGATCTGACATTGACAGTAAGGCTCAAGCCTTTACGGAATTAGGGGCGCAAGTCGAAACCGTACAAACAGATTTGGCTACCTACGATGGAGTCGAAACTCTCTATCGGCAAATTCATTTCACCGGACGGCCAATAGAAGCGATCGCGATTAATGCCGGAGTGGGAGTCGGCGGCAAGTTTACCGAGACTGACCTCAAGGAAGAACTCAATCTCATCGACTTGAATGTCAAATCGTCAGTTCATCTGGCCAAGCGAGCAGTCAAGGATATGGTCGATCGAGGTAACGGCAAGATTCTCTTCACCTCTTCGATCGCGGCGTTGATGCCCGGCCCCTTTGAAGCCGTGTATGCTGCCTCTAAAGCATTTATTCTCTCCTTTGCCGAAGCCCTCCGCAACGAATTAAAAGACACGGGCGTAACGGTGACGGCGCTGATGCCCGGCCCGACAGATACTAACTTCTTCCATCGTGCGGATATGGACGATACCAAAGCGGGGGCAGGTCAGAAGGACGATCCTGCTGAGGTAGCCAAACAGGGATTTGAGGCTTTGATGGCAGGCAAGGACAAGATTATTGCAGGCTCGTTGAAAACCAAAATTCAGGGCAATGTCAGCAAAGTTCTGCCCGATACCGTTAATGCCGAACAGCACCGCCAACTTACCGAACCGGGATCGGCGAACAAATAATTTTTACCAATTCGCAATTTACAATTCGCAATTCGCAATTTGCTATTGAAAATTGTCAGTCGTAGGTTGGGTATAGCTCTGCGAAACCCAACAAACCCAACCATAACCCCTTATTTTCTTATAGGAGATTTGTACAGATGAAGGCAGTTTGTTGGCAAGGCACAAATAAAGTCGAAGTCGAAACCGTTCCCGATCCCAAGATTCTTAATCCCCGCGATGCGATCGTCAAAATTACTTCGACGGCAATTTGCGGTTCCGACCTCCACCTCTACGACGGTTACAACCCGACAATGAAACCGGGAGATATTTTGGGACACGAGTTTATGGGCGAAATCGTCGAACTCGGCCGGGGTATTCAGAACAAGCATTTGCAAATCGGCGATCGCGTCGTCGTCCCGTTTACGATTGCTTGCGGGGGGTGCTTTTTTTGCCAAAAACAGTTGTGGTCGCTGTGCGATAACTCTAACCCCAACTCTTGGATGGCAGAAATTCCTCTAGGGCATTCGCCCTCTGGTTTGTTTGGCTACTCTCATCTAACTGGGGGCTATGCAGGCGGTCAAGCTCAATACGCCCGCGTTCCCTTTGCCGATGTCGGGCTGTTTAAGGTTCCCAATGAATTAACTGACGAACAACTTCTATTTCTCACCGATATTTTCCCCACGGGATACATGGCAGCCGAAAACTGCAATATCGAGCCTGGAGATACGGTCGCCGTCTGGGGTTGCGGTCCGGTGGGACAGTTTGCGATTAGAAGTGCTTACTTGCTGGGGGCAGAACGGGTCATCGCGATCGATCTCGTGGCCGAACGCCTGCAAATGGCTAAAGATGGTGGGGCAGAAGTATTGAACATCGCTGAAATCGAAGTAGGTGAAGCCCTCAGAGAAATGACTGGAGGGCGAGGGCCCGATTCGGTTATCGATGCTGTCGGCATGGAAGCTCACGGATTCGGCTTAGAAGGCTTCTACGACCAGGTGAAACAAGCTGTCAGGTTAGAAACCGATCGCCCCAGCGTCTTAAGGCAAGCGATCGTGGCCTGTCGGAAAGGTGGAACAGTTTCGGTTCCTGGGGTGTACACGGGTCTGGTAGATAAAATCCCTATGGGAGCCTTTATGAACAAAGGTTTGACGATGAAAACCGGGCAAACTCACGTTCATCGGTATTTGCGTCCGCTCACAGAACTTATTCAAAAAGGCGAAATCGATCCGTCGTTTTTGATCACTCACGAGCTACCGATCGATCGAGCGCCGCACGCTTACGAAATCTTCAAACATAAGCAAGACAATTGCATTAAAGTTGTCCTCAAACCACACCAAGTTGCTTGAAGAATAGGGGCGTAGCAGTCATCGGTGTCAATTTAACGGTCAAAGCCTTCATCCGTCAGGGGTTGAAAACCCCTGCCTCAAAGCTAAAGTCCTCTTTAGAGGACTCAATGCTGGTAAATTTAGTCCACTTATGAAGGTTAAGAATTAAATCCGGTAATTCTGGGGCAGGCAAGATGCCTGCTTTCTTGTGGGGTGGGCAGGAAAGCCCGCCCCACTGGGACAGTCCAGAGGGCTATCCCACAAGAATTACCCAATTATTTTTTAACTTCCATTAGTGGGCTTGTACTTAAGTTGTGGGGTTTTGAACCCCTGGCGGTTGGGGCTGAAGATCTAGGTACAGCAATAGCTCTAGCATTAAGTTGACACCCATGCGTAGCAGTGTGATGTCTTTATAATTAGCGATCGCTAATTTTTGATTTTAATTTGCTATGTTGCCGGAGAAACGCATCAAGGTAGTTCCTCCGGTATTGTTTTTTCAAAGCCAGATAGCTCTAATTAACCAAAAGATGGTGGCTCCCAAAATGGTAGTGACGGGAATAGTAATCAACCAAGCCAAACCGATAGATTTTAGAGTTTGAAACCGCACAGAACGCCAATCTTTAACTAATCCAATGCCGACCACAGCACCAACTAGGGCGTGAGAAGTAGAAACCGGAAGTCCCAAGCGGGAAGCTAAGAGAATGGTGGTAGCGGTGGCGAGTTCGGCACTGAAGCCGCTACTGGGTTCGAGAGCAATAATGTTTTCCCCAATGGTGGCAATTACCTTCTTGCCCCAAACGGCCAGACCAGCCACAATCCCCGCACCACCGACGACGAGAATCCACAAAGGGACGTGAAAGTCAGCTAGGGGAACCGATCCCGTACTTTGAATGTAGACGATCGCAGCTAAGGGAGCGATCGCATTGCCGACATCGTTGGAACCGTGGGCGAAGGCGACGAAACAGGCACTCAAAACCTGAAATTTGCCCCATACCCGTTCTCCCCGATCGCAGGTAGGATATTTGGCTGCATTTGTCTCCGTACCAGACTCTAATTGCTGCCAGCTAAACCGCGTCAAGACCACAGAACCGATCGCTACTACAACAATAGGCAAATCTTGACCGGGCAAGTTCAGACCCCAATTAGCCGCCAGCCATGTATTAACGGGCGCACTGAGGGCAGGCAGAACGATCGCGCCGAATATACTCAACAGGGCAACGCTCAACCAAGGAATCCACTGCTGCAAGCTAGCTAGGGGATCTGGGCGATCGAGAATAGCGCGTTTAATGAGGCTATAAAACGCGGCGGCAATTATCCCGCTGGCCAATGGTGTCAGTACCCAGGCGATCGAAATTGCCCCGATCGTAGACCAATCTACCGCGCCAACACCAGCAGCTACCCAACTAAATCCCGCGATCGCACCGACAATACCATGAGAGGAAGAAACCGGCCACCCCCGACTGGTAGCAATTTGCATCCACAAACCGACGCTAATCAAAGCTGCTACCATACCAGATAGCAATAACTGGGGAGCAGCGGCAAATAAAGGGGGATTGGCTATGTCTGTAGCTATGGTTTCTGAAACGCCACCACCAAAGAGAACCGCGCCCGTAAATTCCAAAATTCCAGCAACAATGATGGCTTGTTTGAGAGTGAGGGCCTTCGAGCCAACAGACGTACCCATGGAGTTGGCGACATCATTTGCCCCTAGATTACAAGCTAGGTAGAAGGCGAGAAAGACGACGAAAAAAATCATGAATTGAGAAAATCGCGAATTAAGTTGGCAGTAGCTTCGGCTTTTTGCTGAGAATTAAATAAGCCAATTTCTCTAAAAACTGGCAGTTCTTTACCCGATGCTAACAATAGCCTGACTGGTTTTGTTGCCATATCGTCGCTGTTGTCAGTGAGGGCGATCGCATCTCTAATATCGGTCAGTAAATATTTGGATACTTTAGTACCCAGTAACCCCTGTTCTCTAATAGTTACAACCCCTCGATTTTTGTCAAATGTAGAAGTCATAATTTCGGTGGAGTCAAAAAAATTACTGAGGACAGAGACAATGACGATCGTTAAGAATAAAATCGAACCAAAACGAACAGTTCTAAAGCGATATTGCTGAATTATTTCTTTAATGGGGAAAGCAGCAAACACTAGTGAAGTGCTAGCAAACAACCAGAGTAATATCGGTCGGCTATAGATCGTTAAGTTAGTAGATGTGTGTTGTAGGATCTGCATATCTCAGCGCTCCAATTACTGTAAAATAAGCTTTGAGAGCTTCGATGTTTAACCATCTACTGAGTAATCGGACACTTTCTGACAATTTATGAAAAATTATGTTCGGAGTGGGGCAGGCAGGATGCCTACCCCACAAGAATTTGCTTCTCTCAATTGAGAATTGCTATGTCTCATTTCAAACCAGTGAAGTGCAATATCTGTAGGTTGGGTTGACGATAGGAAACCCAACGACACCCACCACAATACCTCTCGACAATTCAAAACGATCGCAGTGGTAAAAACCCAGCTTTTTCGATCGCCTGTTGTCCTTCATTTGTTAATAATAATTTGGCATAAGTCTGTCCGGCTTGTTCGTCCATAGGATTATTATGTTCGATGATGACAAACAGCCGCCGAGCTAAGGGGTATTCTCCATTTTGCAAAACTGCAAAGTCAATTCGATCTGTGTGGCGATTGCATTTTTCTGGTGAGTTCCCTTCCCTTCGAGCTAGATTAATAAAAACGCTTCCATGACGGCGACTAATCGGCAGAGGTTTGACTTCGCAGTGTCCGACTATTTCGGCTACTGAAGCGAAGTAAATTCCTCCTGTTTTGTTAGGATCGCTGACTTTGAGTAAAGCCTCACTACGATCGGCTACAAAAATTACATTGTTGCCAAAATTACGTTCTTCTAAAATATTTTCTTGAAAAAACTCTGTCGTCCCGCTTTCTGTAGAGCGAGAGTAGGGAATAATTTCTAAATCGGGGCCTCCTACTTGACTCCAATTTTTAATCTTACCTGTATAAATAGCTTGAAGTTGTTGTATCGTTAGTCCGGCCAGCTTTAAGTCAGGGCGAACGACAACAGCAATGCCATCAATAGCAACGGGAACTTGTTGCAATTTTACTCCTCTTTGGGCAGCAAGATCGTATTCGCGATCGCTAATCGGCCGAGAAGACTGGGCAAAAGAAATTTCACCATCTAACAGCATTTTAATTCCGGTTCTCGAACCAGATGGTAAAGTAGGATGTCGCATATAGATCGGCTGAAATTTTAAGCGATCGCGTTTAATTTTTCGCTCTAATTGCTCTCTTATAGGTTCCCAAGTCGTGCTACCGCTATACTGCCACGTTCCTTCAGGAATAGCATCTATAGATTTGATTTTTGCAGGGTAATTAGTTGCTGAAGAGACGGGAGGCTCCATAAGATTTGTGGTCAATCCGATCGCAAAACTCAGCAAACTGGCTATTAATATAACTCCAACCTTTTTTATCAGCTTCGATGCCGTACCAGCTATCGATTTTGAATCTCGATCGAAAATTCCTTGCCAAGTTAGCGATCGCACCGCAGGTTGAATGCAAATAGTTGGCAACCATACCGCACCGGGATAACTCGATCTAAATGGTTCGAGACGCTTTTTAGCTTTTTGAACGGCAGCAAATAAAGATTGGTTATTGACAAATTCCTGAAAGAAATGTTTTAAAAACTCTACTGCCACCTCATCAGGAACTGGCTCTCGCATGACAATACTTTGAGGTAAATCCAATTGCGCCAGTCGATCGGCTAATCCTAAACCATCGCAGGAATTAAAAATCGCTAACTGCAAACCTTTATTAATTGCTTCTTTAAGCGCATCTCTAAATTCTTCAATACTTAAACTCTCGCGATCGTTGACCTCAATCCAGCCAATTTTCCCATCTGGTAACGAACCGCTATGTCCGGTAAAAACAAAAATGTGATATCCTTGCTTATCCCACAATGCTTCACATAACTCTTTTAAATTAGGTTGCAGCAAACAGATAGCTTCTGCACCGCGATCTGCTAAGTTTTTAATTACTTCTAAATCTGACTGGGTATTAATTCCATTACTTCTGCCTACTACTACCAAAATTCTCGGTTTGGGATAATTTAGATGAGGATGAATTCGAGCGATCGCCCCATATTGAGTTTTGGCAGTACACAAAGCTACTTCGCTATTAGAATAGTATTTTTCTAATAAATCCCATTCTTGCCAAGGCAAGCGGCGCAAGTCGATATCTTGAGTATCAACTATCAGTTGTACCTCGGTTTGATGTAAATGGTTAGCCAGCGAAATTAAGCCATCTCTAATCGGTTGCCAATCGCTATGAGCTTCATTCAGCCATCGATCGAGATGGATTTTGACGGCATTAGCATATTCAGTATTGGAACCGATGGCCATCGATTTAGGAGTTAAGCGAAATCCCGGTTTAGGCGAAATACACGAGCGCACGTCTTCTAATTGACGATAAGCCGATTGCCATTGCTCAAAAGCCGATCGCAGTGCTTCTGGTAAAGCTGGCAAAAAGCCTTCTATTTCTAATTGCTGCTGGTGATGAGCCAGCGTTACTAGAAATCCTCGTTCTGAAGTTTGTCTGAATTTTAGTCTGACAATATACATTTTCAGAGGTAACGAACCACCAAAGCACAAAGAACACCAAGTAAGAAGAAAGTTTATTCAAACAACGAACTGTTCGGTAATAATCGTTTCTCCCCAATTTATTTGAACGGTAAATGTTTCTTCAAATTGACAACTAAATTCTAGTTTTATCCACTGGTTGGTGTTTTGAGTTTGAGCCGACATACAAGTATTACCCAATTCATCTAATACTGTTATCTGTAATTTTGGCGTTAAGCTGTCTATTTGCTCGTCTGCGATGAGATTAGTAGCGAGCGACGATTCTGTTTCTAGCAAAGGGTAAATCCCCAAGCTAATATCAACTATCTGTGATGATTTATCCTTCAGCTTTATTGCTAATATCGTTGTTTGAGTTTCTCCAGCAATTTTCCAGCGAATTAATTTTCCTCGCTGCTGGCTTACCTCTGAGAGATTAGCACCAGTTCTAAACGCTTTACCGTGTGTCGCTAATAGCACCTCTAATGGTTGCCACTCCGATTCAAAAATTCCATTTAACCATTGACGTAAATTAATCTTATTGCGACATCGATCGAGCGTCTCAATGAGAGCGTCTAAATCTGACAATCGATCGAGAGGTATTGGTTCTAATGGGTTAATAATTGTACTCGGTTTGAGAAAGCCTAGAAGTTGCACTCGATCTAATTCTTCCTGAAATTCGACTGCTACATAACCAATTCGGTTGTCGATCGCTTCTGGTGGTAAAATTAAAACGCGATCGCCACCTATTATCGGACGACATTCTAACTTACCAATTTGAGGTAAAACTAGATCGGCCGCATTAAAAGTTGCTCTTAACCCAGGATGCCAACAATCGCTGCGATCGAGAGCAGTTGGAATCGATAACCATTTCAAATAAGTCTGTACGGCACAAACAGCTAAAGTATTTAAATAAACTTGTTTGCCTTTCTCTACGCTTGCTTGTTCGGTAGCAAATTGTCGAGCGTAACGATGGGCGTGTTTATCTAGTAAAACAGTTATTGCTTGAGATGATGTGAGATTCATAGTTTTTTTTCTTCCGATCTATTTAACTGCTAAAAATCCCGATAAGTAAGTTCATTTGCTGAAGTCCGCGCAGGCGGACTTTGATTATATAGCCGCGATTTCAATCGCCCAGGCAAATTTTTCGCCCTTATTGAGGTAAATCGCCAAAACGCCGAGCAATTTCTTGAAGTAAAGGCAGGCATTTTTGTTTCCAATGAGAATAGATAGTTTGATTGTTAACGTTCAATTCGCGAGACACATCAGCAATACTTTGAGGTGGTTCTGCTATCAGCAACCGGGAAGCCAATAAATGACAATGACATTGCGAGTCTTTTCTGAGATGACAAGTTGACAGAATATTTTCTGGATCTCGTTCGATATATTGCTTAATTAATAGTCCTTGTCGTTCTAGTTTGGTTGCTTGCATCTCAGCAATTTTTAAATCGAGCAAACCGATCGAAAATTTAGGATCGGGAATACTTTCTATCAAATCTATTGCCCCATCTGCATCATTACTAGTAATAAAACTATAGCGATCGTCTGGAATATACAAATCGCGGATACGCCATTTAAGATAGCCGTTAATCCAGACTACAAAACTTTTTTGCACCGAAGGCGAATTGACCTCAAAGCGATCGATATTCTTGCAGACCCATTCCAAGGTACGATTAAAGGCCTCTGGATAGTCTTGGTGAGACGATTTGTAAATCCCCGGTAATTGCGCGATCGCTCTTAACAATCGATTTAGTGCTTGCTGTCGCTCTAGACTAGCAATTTCATACTGACATACTTGGGAAATTAAATCTCGAAGTCGTTCGTCCACAGCAGTTATTCTCCTAGCTGGCCGTGTTTGGCACTAATATACTAAGAAAATCGGGGTTTTCCCTCAGCCAGAATTGGTTAGCATAGAGTCGATCGAGCATAATCGGATTAACCTGGTAAATTCATCTACTTAGATATCAGCCCCCAACTAAAAATTTATGAAATCGGGGAATAGACACATCGTATTACTACCTCCCAAATCTCTAAGTACGCGAGCAGAATAAGGAATATATGGCTATTCCTCTACCCCATGCCCCATGCCCCATGCCCTATAACCTTTCTTTTTAGCGGAGATTTCCCCGTGGCCACAATCTTAAGAACTTGGAGTTATCGCTATCAGTGGTTGTACGATGCGATTTCGGGCGTAGCAGCCCTCAGCGTCGGCGGTGAAGCCAGGTTTCGTCAGCTAGCTTTAAAAGGGTTGAAAATCGACTCTACCACCAAAGTTTTAGATCTTTGTTGCGGCAGCGGGCAAGCGACGCGATTTTTAGTTAAATCTTCCCAAGATGTCACCGGACTAGATATTTCGCCTCTATCGCTCAACCGAGCGCAAAAAAACGTTCCTGGAGCTTCTTATGTAGAAGCTTTAGCTGAAGAAATGCCATTCTCTGATGCTAGCTTCGATTTAGTCCATACCAGCGTCGCCATGCACGAAATGAACTCCGAGCAATTGTCAAAGATTTTTCAAGAAGTATATCGAGTCCTCAAGCCCGGTGGCATATTTGCCCTAGTAGATTTTCACCCCCCTAGTAATTGGTTATTGTGGCCTGGATTGTCTTTATTTTTAACCTTGTTTGAAACCGAAACCGCTTGGCAACTGCTCGAAACCAATTTAGTGGAACGTCTAGCAGGGGTGGGATTTGCAGCCAGCGATCGCACCTTATATGCTGGTGGTAGCTTACAAGTAATTCATGCCAGAAAATAGAAGTTCAGGAGTTTAGGAGTTCAGAAGTTCAGGAGCTAGTAGGTTGGGTTGAACGGAGTGAAACCCAACACCCTAGGAGCGTTGGGTTTCTTATTATGGGTGTTTAACCGGATTCGATATCACCTATTTTTGAGATAGTTTTTGATATCGATCGCGATCGGTGGTATAAATTTCTTGAAAATTGCTTTAATTGCGTCAGTCGATCTAGAGCTTTTTTCTCCAGGTCGAGTCGGATACCGAGAGCTATGAGGTGCAGCTATTTCGTCAGATGGTTGGCCATTAGTGTAGTAATAAACTGCCAGCGAGCGGCGGGTCCGAGCAGATGGGCAATTCAAGGGTTCGGGATGTCCGTGATAGGAAAAAGAAGTGCAATTAAAAATAACGCATCGATTAAAAATGGGCAGAATTTTTTGCTCGCATCGACTCAGATCTCGATTCCACATTTCCAAATGTCCGCCATATTCTTCCGGCCAATCTTGGTTCAGATACAGGATCAGATTTAAGCGACGATCTAAACTTAGCTTCGGATGGCGATTAAAATCTGCATGAATTTTGAGATATCCACCTCTTTCTATTTGATGTAAACCACCTCCCCAAAAGTGAGGGTCGGGAATAATTCCCGCAATTCCTGTCAACCGTTCTAAGAAATTAATAAAGATGCCTGAGTTGAGTTGATATAAAAGTAAGCGAGTCGCTTCTCCCATTTGTAATTCCGAGGTCGAGCCGAGTTTTTGGGCGCGAGAATGAGCGAAAATTTCCCAATCGATCTCGTCAGGCTTAGGAAACTCATTAATAATATTGTTTAGCACTGATTCGGGAAAAAAATCATCGATAATAACGTGAGGAAAAGGGCTAGCGGTGGAATAATTAAGGCGATATTTATTAGCCAAATCATCTAAACGCTCTGGCTGGATACTAAATATGGTAGAAGATGAATTCATACGATCTCTCACGACGAGGAACAACTAAATTCATTTATGGAAAAAACAGAGGAGGAAACTCGCTGTTACTGGTAACAGCTTCAGTTACGGGGTATTAATTGCCAACTGCCAATTGAAAATTGCGAATTAGTTTGACATCAGTAATTTTGCCTAAACTGGTAAATTTTACGGTTTGAGTGGCTTCTGAAACCCGATCTAAGGCAAACAAACATAAAATCTCTCCCCAGATAGTAGATCGCCATCAGGATAATTTTCCCAAATTCGGGAAACGAAATATTAGACAAATAGATTTGGATAAGAAGTTGGTATTTTTCATTATAAATCCCACTCTTCCAGTATTCTTTTAGTCCGAGGGCAAAAATTTTATTAGCAATTTTTTGGCAGACTGTTAGTTTATTTCTTAACCAAATAGCTTGAGAAAATCTAATTATCGGTCGGCGATTAAATCTAGCATTATTTCCATGGATTCTCATTGTTGATAAAGGTTCGTTTAAAAAATACCCCTTTGCCAAAGCTAGAGCCACAATTCTGAGACAAGTATCTGGCGATTGAGTAACAGCTAGAGGAAGTGGAAGGATTTTCTTCAGCAAATAGCGGCGAAAACTCAATCCACTTGTCGGTGGACCCCAAGCACAATTCTTGGCCAGATTAACTATTTCGTGGCGATAATCGATGAGATCGATTCGATCGCTGGGAGATGGGGGATAAATCGCCAACACATTATTATTATTGTCAACATATTTCAGCGGATGAAAACACCAACCAATTTTCGATTTTTTCTCAAAAATATCTACAATTTTTTCTACTTTTTCTAGATCGAAAATATCATCTGAATCTAAAAAGTGGATAATTTCACCAGAACTTTTCTCGAAACCGATATTAAGCGCAGATGACTGTCCTTGATGAATTTTACAACTCGCCACTATCTGACTACCATAGCTCCTGATAATTGCTTGAGAATCATCGGTCGAACCATCATCTATAACAATAACTTCCAGATTTTTATAAGTTTGATTCAACGCACTATCAATAGCAGTTCTGAGGAAGATTCCATAATTATATGAAGTAATAATAATACTGACCAATGGTTTCATAAATCCTAGAGGCTGTCGGTGGAAGAACAGAGTTATCGTATTTTATTAAACCGAAAAAAGTCCGTCTCCTTTTGGGGAGTAGTTTAATCATCGGGGAACTGCCAGCAGGAAATCCGTTCCACATCGCAACTGCCACAACGATTGCAAGCAGCGTCCCAAACCGAGTCCACCCACTCATAAGAGCAAGTGCAGCAGTGGCAAAAAATGTTATGACGATCGACAATAGCAATTTTTACCTGCCATTGGTGCAGTTCGGAGTCGGTAAATACCTTTTTCTTCATGCGTTTGCCCTGCCTGTCTCCCACGCCGAGGAATTTATTGTTATGATTACTGGTTAAAGTATTTCATAGAAAAAGATTAAATACTTATGAAGGGCTGCGGTCAATCAGCCTATTGCGGTCTACCTTTCAAAGAGTTGAAATCGCAAGCCTCATCCCCTGGTGGATGAGGTAGTTCACTAGCCAACATCCTCGCTTAACTTACCTTAACCCAACAATAGGAGGAGCTATCCTTGTCTCGTCGCTACCTATTTACATCCGAATCCGTTACAGAAGGTCATCCAGATAAAATTTGCGATCAAATTTCTGACACAATTTTAGATGCCTTACTGACTCAAGATCCTCACAGTCGAGTTGCTGCGGAAGTAGTTGTCAATACAGGTTTGGTACTGATTACAGGCGAAATCACCTGCAAAGCCCAAGTCAATTTTGTCGATTTAGTCAGAAAAAAAATTGCCGATATTGGCTATACCAATGCTGATAACGGTTTCTCGGCTACCAGTTGCACAGTTTTATTGGCCTTAGACGAACAATCTCCTGACATTGCCCAAGGTGTTAACACCGCCCAAGAAACTAGAGAGGAAGATAGCCAAGACACCTTCGATTCTGTGGGTGCAGGCGATCAAGGGATTATGTTTGGCTTTGCTTGCAACGAAACGCCAGAACTCATGCCCTTACCTATCAGCTTAGCTCACCGAGTTTCGCGCCGCCTAGCAGCAGTGCGGAAGACCGGACAGTTACCTTACTTGCGTCCCGATGGCAAAACCCAAGTTAGCGTCGCTTACGAGAACGGACGACCTGTAGGGATCGATACGATCTTGGTTTCTACCCAACACGATGCCACCATCGGCGATATTACCGATGAAAAAGCGGTGCAAGACAAAATTAAAGCCGATCTGTGGGAAACAGTGGTGCAACCAGTGTTTGCCGATATCGAGATCAAGCCCGATGCCAACACCCGCTTTTTGTGCAACCCGACAGGCAAATTTGTCATTGGCGGCCCTCAAGGAGATGCTGGTTTAACTGGTCGTAAAATTATTGTTGATACTTATGGCGGCTACTCTCGTCATGGTGGTGGGGCTTTTTCTGGTAAAGATCCTACTAAAGTAGACCGTTCGGCTGCCTATGCCGCCCGTTACGTGGCAAAAAATATTGTCGCTGCTGGCTTGGCAGAAAAATGCGAAGTTCAACTCAGTTATGCGATCGGGGTGGCTCGTCCGGTTAGCATTCTGGTGGAGACTTTTGGGACTGGGAAGATCGAAGAAGAACGCTTGCTGGAATTGGTGCAAGAACACTTTGAACTGCGCCCCGCTGGCATCATTCACGCGTTCAACTTGCGGCATCTACCAGCAGAACGCCACGGTCGCTTTTATCAAGATGTAGCTGCTTACGGTCATTTCGGGCGGAAAGATTTGGATCTGCCTTGGGAACAAACTGACAAAGCAGCCCTGTTGCAAGAAGCTGCTAAAAAATTAATGGCAGTTACAGTCTAGCGATCGAACCGGTCCTCACCCCATCAAAACTAGCGTGTATACATATCTCTAGTTTTGATGCCCAATCCCTGCCAGATCCCCCCTAGCCCCCCTTAAAAAGGGGGGAAGGCGTGGCGAGTTTCCGTCCAGGTTGCACCAAGCAGGAGGAAACCTTCTCAAAGTCCCCCTTTTTAAGGGGGATTTAGGGGGATCGAGAGGTGAAGCCGCATAACCGATAACTGATGTATAGACCGTAGCCCCATTTAGGTGAGGGAGAGAGGAGGGGCTAGCTTGCTTGCCACTCTTGTAGAGCGATCGCTATTTCCTCCTTTAACTCAGGAGTCAAATTATCTGCCAAGGTTTTTAAAGCCGCGATCGCGTGCAGTTTCACGCCAACATCGGGATCGGCTAGCAATTGAACCAAGGGAGTTAACGCCCGTTCTGCTCCTAATTGACCTAATGCTAAGGCTACAGATTGTTTGATGTGAGGCGATCGATCGATTGACGGTTCTGAGTTGAGAAAATGAATTAAAATCTCGGTCGCTTGAGTTCGCAACTGGGGATTTTCCCAACGCCCTAAAAGATTGACGATTTCTTGGCAAACTTCCTCAGAGGTGAAAGTCAGCCCTGGCTGCAAATACTCTAAAGCCGCACTCGTTCCTATCCAAGATATGGCCCTGACGATCGATATTTGCAAGGGTATCGGCGTAGCTGGAGATTTTAACACCTCAAATAAAACGCCAACGGCTTCATTCGTTCCCATCCGGCCGATCGCGATCGCAGCGGCGTTACAAACTTCGATGTTGAAGTCAAATAGCAACGGTTGGAGGCGGTTAATTAAATCTAATTCCTCTCGCAGATCGGCACGCAATCCCAAACCGATGACGGCTTCTTTCCTCACTAGGGCGGCTAAATCGCTTAAGGCTGCTAGCAGTATTGGGGGAATCCGAGAGTCGTGAAAGCTGCTAAGGGCTTCGATCGCTACTACTCGTACTTCAACTGCCGGATCGCCAACGACACTAAGTAGAGGGGTAATGGTGGCGGAATGGCGAATTTGAGAGAGCGATCGCGCGGCTAACAATCGGGTTTCTGCTGAGGCTAGCAAAGCCGTCAAAGCTTCTATAGCTGAAGTCCCTAGATGTCCTAAAGCGTTGGCTGCCATTTCTACCAACTCTTCATCGGCTGACGATTGCAGCAAGTTAATTAAGGATGTCACCACTGTCGGACTGTCAAAATCTCCGAGAATGCGGGCGGCAAACCAGCGCAGTTCTAGATCGGCTTCTTCGTCTTCTAAGATCTCGATTAAAGGATCGATCGCCACGGTTCCCAATTTGGGCAACAATTTGGCCGCTTCCCACCGTTCGTGAAAATCTCCCCTTTCCAGCACCTCTAACGCTAGTTGCAGCGCCCGTTCTAACTCATCGCCTGCTAATGATGAGGCTTGGCGATCGGACGAGAGTTGTTGCAGGTATTGACCGATCGACGATCGATTATTCTCAGAGGCGTTTTCCTGGGTTGATTTTAACAACATGATTTTTTAGAGGGCGATACGCGATCCACCAAAGTACCAATTTCGCAGAACTTAATTTTTAATTCAACATCTTTAGCTTGCTTAACTCAAGCTAGATATGCCAAAGCTGCATTGAGATGATGCACATTGCGATCGTTTTTACCATCTCTACAAAAATAACTTATTTTGTCTCAATATTGCTTAAAATTTAGCAGTAATTCTTAACGAATACAGTTCGCCCTTACTTCTCCTGTCGCGGTATATCCGACAAACTTCGTCAACTGCTTCTTCTAGCGATTTGACTTCACTAATCGTGTCAAACTGACCCGGACCGCAAACCGCAGCTATCCAATCAGTATTTTCTCGATAAATCGCAAAAGAGTGGTGGTAAACAACAATTTCACGCTCTCTAGTTACTTCTGTACCTCCCATAATTCTGCGATCTTCACCACCAATAAATTTAGCAACAAGACCAAATCTAGAAAGTTTTAATATAGCTTCTTCTACTTCCATTTCTTTACTTAACTACTCTGGTTCCTCTATTATTACTTCACAATCTGCTAACAATTCATCTAGGCGCTCGGGAAATGTTCCTCGCGCCACCATTTTAGCGAACACTTCATAGCAGTCGTCCTTAGCGCCTTCCTTCCGGGGAAACCCCAACCACAAAATGACAATTGCTTTCAACTGCGGGGTATCAAACGCCCGAAAAAATAGCCGATACCGTTCTGGTAAACCCATCTTTTTCACCCGTCCGTAACGTTTTAAAGCCCCGGTCAAGGCAAAATGACTCGATAATGGATCGGTGGGAATTTTGGTTTCAATGGCGACAGTAATGGCACCAAATAGCTTTACTGTGGCATGGGTTTTAAATTCCGCTGGTGTTAATTTATCGCGCAAACTAGAAACGCGATCGAACAACTCTTGATACTGACTGCCAAATAATTGCGAGTGAAAATAAATCTCCCAATCATTAGAAACCAACTTAGCCATCTGCTACCAATCCGTCTTCTAAGTCCACTCCCTCAAGTAGTTGATGAGCAGCCTCAGACATCTCGGTTGTATATGGTTGCAATGTATTATTTTTCATCGCTTCTGCCGTAACAAAATCGAGAAACAGCCGCATCAACAGCGAATCTTCTGCCTCTTCAACTTCTCCCGATTGAGGAATAATTCGCACAATTGCTATATCTGGTGACAATACTTCTATCCAACCATCGGCATTGGCAAACTGGGGATGCTGATGGTAAAACTCCGCAGGCAGCCGAAATCCTGCAGTGTTACCAATTTTAGTGCTGCGAATGCTGTAAGAGTTCCCCATTTTGTTATGTATATACGTTATGTACTTACATTATAAATGCTGAGGATCGAAACGACGATCCTGGTTGTTGGAGAAACTCAGCCTCTTCCTGGGTTGTTTGTCTGCCGAGAATTTGGTTGCGATGGGGAAAGCGTCCGAAGCGCTCGATAATCTCTCGGTGACGGATGGCAGAAGCGATTGCAATTTCACTATCACGATCGTCTTTTAGTTGCTGAAATAATGCCACCGACTGGTTTTGATCTTCCAGATTCTCGCTATGTTCAAAAGGTAAATAAACGAACCACCGCTGAACTGGAAGTAATTGGCGATCGTAGCCTCGATCGATCGCATATTTAGCAATTGCTAAAGCTTGAGAATCCGTAGCAAAAGCTTGAGGAGTGCCGCGAAATATATTCCGAGGAAACTGGTCTAACAAAATAATCAACGCCAAACAGCTTGCGGGCGAATCTTGCCAATCATCTAACTTGCCAGCAGCAGCCTGTTGGCAATCTGTGAGAAATTGGGTTTGCAACTGTCGATCGAACTCTGGATTTTGAGTAAACCAAAATTGACGCTGTTTACCATAATCGCGATCGGAAAAACTACCAAACCACAATTCTAAAATCTGGTTGACTTGAGATAAGCGATCGGACATAAGTTATGTAAAAGGGCATAGGGCATAGGGCATGGGGCATAGGCGATTCTCCGTGTCCCCTTGTCTCCCCATCTCCCCATCTCCCCATCTCCCCATCTCCCCATCTCCCCATCTCCCCATCTCCCCATCACCCCATCTCCCCATCTCCCTCTCTCTCACTGACGTGCAGCTACACCTAGTTGCGAAAACATGATACTGGGAAGATAAGCACCGCCACCAATCCATTCCGGTTTGTCGCCCAAGTCGGCTAGATGTTTAAAGGCTTCAAAAATGCTGCCAGCAACCATAGTATTTTTTACCCGACCGACAATTTGACCTTTTTCGACTTTGTAGCCCAGATCTAAGTTGACAGAAAACTCCCCAGCTAACTGATTAGATTGACCTGCACCCAAAACTTGATCGACGATCAGCCCTTCATCGATGCTGGCAATTAAGTCAGCCGTAGAAGTCTGGCCGGGACTCACGCACAGATTCACCAAATCTGGACTGGGACGCGATAGCCCTCCTCGGAAACCATTGCCAGTAGACTCGCAGCCAGCGCGGGCAGCCCAGCGCCGATCCCAATAAAAGCCCTTGACAGTTCCTCGATCGATTAAGACTTTGCGACTGGTGGGCGTGCCTTCATCGTCCAAAGCGCAAGCACTAGGCCCGATGGTAGGGTCTTCAAATAGCGTCAGGCGATCGTCAAATAGAGTTTCGCCCACTTTATCTGCTAGGGGCGAGGCTTTCTGGACGACGACTTGACCGGAAAGCACGGTATCGAACAGGCGAAATATCGTGCCAGCAGCGGCTCTAGGAGTAAATAACACTGGAAAAGAACCGCTAGTAATAGTTGCCGTTTGTTCTGCCCAGCGGTACTTTTGCAATAAGTCTTGCAGCAGGCGTTCCCAATCGGGAATGCCATCGCGGGCGACATCGTAGCTATAGGCTTGGAGAAAATCTTCGCCTCGGACTAAGTTACCCGACAAAGTACCGCTGACGATCTTGCTGCTGCGTTCGCCGTAAACATCTTGGCTGGTGGCAATCTTCACCTGACCCGTGCGGACGTGGAATCCCACATCGACGAGGATATCGGGGTTATATTCATGCACTCGATCGATTAAGCTAGAGCCGACTTCGACTAACTCCTGGGTAGTAGGCGGCGTATAGGTACTTTCAGGCGATCGCAGTTGCACCCCAGAGGCAAATTCAAACTCAGCCGGATCGCCGCTGCCTGATGTTTGTACCGCTGCATCTACTAAGTCATCCAAGCGGGTCAAATCCGTGGAACTGGCAAACCCCAAACGCCCTTGAGAAATTACCCGCAACGCTACCCCCTGAATAGCTTTGGTTTGCAGGGATTTCAGGCGATTATTTTCAAATTCAATGGGTGTATCTTGGCTCGATAAGTAGTAAACTTCAGCCGCCTCGGTGCGATCGGCGGCTAATTTGAGGATTTTTTCTAGCGTTTGCTCGCTCACAGTTGGTGTTTTTATCTTTGGTTGCTACTTACCCCATCTTAAAACTCTCAAGGGCGGATGAGTGAGAATATAGAATCTAGAGAACAAACCATAAAGACACCTCTAAAGGGACAGCCCAGAGGGCTATCCTACAAGTCTGTACAAATGCCAACTGCGATCGAAGATGACTAAAAATCCCAGAAACCTTAATCCCGAACAGTATGCCCGATTGAAAGCTGAAATAGCTGCTCCCTATCGAGGTTTGAGGCAATTTATTTATCTAGCTTGCGGTGGTTCTGGGTTTATCGGTGCTATGGTTTTTATCGCTCAGTTGGCTGCTGGCCAAGAAGTAGACTCAGCCTTGCCTAACTTGGCTTTACAAATCGGGGTGGTAGCAATAGCCATCTGGCTGTTTCGCCTAGAGCAAAAGGCCGCAAGGAGAAAGGAGAGGGTAGAAAGGGAGAGGGCGGAGCATTCTTAACTCAACACTCAACACTCAACACTCCACACTTCCAAAACTAGAGGAAACTAATCTGATACCCATAGCCTGTTTGAGGCGAATTGGTAACAGAAATTTGTCCGTCGTGCAGTTCTGCCAGGGCATAGCTGAGAATCAAGCCCAAGCTTTCGCGAGAGTTATTGCTGCTCTCAAACACTTCAGCCATGTTCTCAAAATTTGTTAGCAGATGAGCGACGGCAGCAGATAAAGGCGATTGGCTCTCTAGCACCGACATTGAGGATGGTTCGTTAATTGTCAAACAAGTGTCAGCAGAGATGGGGCTGAGGCTACCAACTGCTGGCTGAGAGCAAAGTTGTTTTTGGGAGCGATCGCTAGCGCCAATAGTAATGTTTAATCTACCAGCTTGGTTACTGACTTCAATCTTAATTACACTTCTCTCGTCAGCAGATTGAATTAAATTAAGAGTTAGATAGTAAAGTATATGCCTGACTTTATCTTTGTCGAGCGGCCAAACTCGATGTTCTGAGGCTACAGATAGTTTCAACTTTTGCCCTCGGCGAGCGGCGACTTGCTCTAATCCATTAATTACTTGTTGGCATAGCATTTCTACATCTACTGATGTCAGATGCAGTTTTTGGCTGCGTTCTTCCAACACATCTAAAGCCACGATTTCGTCAACGAGAGAGACTAAATATTGGCCGCTGCGATGAATAATATCTAAATATTCTTTTTGTTTGCTAGTTAAAGGCCCGTATATTTCTCGATTCAAAACGCTAGTCATCCCCATCACTGAAGTTAGAGGAGTCAGCAGTTCTTGAGATAAAAGAGTTAATAATTTGACTTTAATTTTTTGAGTAATAGGTACTGTAGACAAGCGTTCGCTTGGCTGAGATAAAGCTAAATTAGCGATCGCAGAGATATTTTGCATCTCTTGGGCTAAATGCTGGCGCTCGAATTCGCTCGTTACCCAATGGGCCATCAAAGAGAGAAATTCTATATCTTTGCGATCGAACGTGCGAGGCATCAAGTCCATCACGGCTAAAGTGCCCAGACAATGCCCCGAAGAAGTCAGCAGCGGTACGCCTAAGTAAGAGCGAATGCCGTAATGCTGAAATAACGAACTTTTAGCAAAAACCGGATCTGTAGCCGCATCTGAAATTGCCAATACTTGCTGGCTATCTACCACGTAATTGCAAAAGGACTCAGAACGAGCTATTTGGCGTAAAGTTGCCAGTTCGTTCATCAATCCAACTCTGGATAAACCTACAGCCGACTTAAATAACAGCCAATCTGATGCCATTACCCCCAAAATGCAGATAGGAGCAGATAAAAATCTAGCTGCTGTTTGAGTTGCTTCGTCAAAAACTGGAACTGTCTTCACTGCCAAAATGCCCAAGTCAGCGATCGCTTTGAGTCGCTGCTGTTCCTTTGCGGTTGGTGTAGAACTATCCAGACGACAAAATAGTCTTCTTTCTGGACCTACCATCGAATACCCCTGCTAAAAACTTATACCTCTATCTAAAGATGCCCTAACTCGATCGCCAACAAACACCTAAATTGCTACGTATTGCTGGCTTTAAGCAGTTTTTTAGCAAAAAAAATAGGTGAAAATACTGAGGTCACTTAGAGGCAGGGAAGACAGGGGGAGGGAAGGGTAAAGCTGTAATCTTCGTTATAGCAATTGTAAGGTGGCGCTGAAGCAGCATTCATCCAAAACAGTATGGGCGCAAGTCTACTACTGCTCTTTGCTGTGGTCGTTGAAGGGAGAAGCCCGCGCTCTACCGCCAGGTGAGCGTCGGGTAGTTCACCCGCTTAAGAGAGCTTCGACAAACTCATAACTGGAAAATGGGCGGAGGTCTTCAATCCCTTCACCAGCACCAATAAACCGAATCGGTAAGCCCAGTTGTTGCACCACCGCCAAGGCTACACCTCCTTTAGCGGTACTATCCAATTTGGTGAGAACGACTCCGCTAAGTTGGGCAGCCTCGGCAAAAACCTCTGCTTGACGCAAGCCATTTTGACCGAGAGTGGCATCTAACACTAGCAGAGATTCTATTTTGGCATTTGGAGCTTTTTTATCAACAATTCGCCGGATTTTGCTGAGTTCTTCCATCAGGTTTTTCTTGTTCTGAAGTCGTCCGGCGGTGTCTACTAATAGCAATTGGGTCTGGCGAGTTTGGGCGGCGGAAATGGCATCGAACACCACAGCCGCTGGATCGACATTTTTCCCAGGATTGGCAATCACTTCAGTTTGAGTGCGATCGCCCCAAACTTTGACTTGTTCCACAGCAGCGGCGCGGAAAGTGTCGGCAGCCGCAATCAGACAGCGGTAGTCAGATTTTTGGGCTAAATGAGCGATTTTACCGATCGTCGTGGTTTTACCGACTCCATTTACTCCGGTCATGAGCCAGATGTTCAAAGAGTCTTTTTCGGGCGTAAACATCGGACTGTGAGACTTTTGCAGGGGGCGATCGAGCATATCGCGAATGATTTGCTTCAGGTAAGCGATCGCTTGCTCTGGGGGCAGCACTTCCTGTTTCAGCTTTTGTTGCAACAGATTGACTATATAATCGGTCGCTTCTACGCCTACATCGGCTTGCAACAGCAACGCCTCAATCTCCATCACCGCGTCTTGGTTTAACGGCCCTTGACCGACAATGGCTTTGAGTTGGTTGACCAAACCGCGACGGGTCTTATCCAATCCTTGGCGCAGTCGCTTCAGCCAGCTAATTTCTTCGATAGAAACATCTTCTGGGCGACGACCTTGAGATGCCAATACTTCAGCCGACCACACGAACCCTTCATCAAAAGCTATTTCGGTTGTGGTTTCAGCCTCGACTGCTGTTTCTTGAGTTGCTGCTGCCACTGGCGCGGGTGCAGGCGACTCTACTGGCTCTAGAGTTTCTACTGCTGTCGCCTTCAAGCGTTCTACTCTGGCTTGCCGATCTTCACTCGCCCAAAAAGGTAAAGAAGTAGCTGTTTCCGCTACTGGTTCTTCTTCCCCAAGATCGCTTGTTGCTTCGAGAACCGCTTCATCTGAAGGTTCTGGAGTAAGTAGTTCGGAAACTGTTTCCTCTACTGGAGCTTCTGAAATCTGCTGTTCGACTGAAGATTCAACGGCATTCCCCTCTACCGGAGGTTCTGTCGTTTCTACTGGCTCTGAGATCTGCGGTTCCGCTGCGATCGCTTCTGCTGTTGATTCTGCAACCTCTACTATTTCTGAGATCTGGGGTTCGGCTGAAGGTTCAGTTGCGATCGCCTCGACTGGAGGTTCTGTAACCTCTACCGTTTCTGCGATCTGCTGTTCGACTGGAGATTCAACAGCAATCGCTTCAACTGGAGGTTCTGCAACTTCTACTGTTTCTAGGATTGCGGTTTCATCCGAACTTTCCTCGATAGCAGGCGTTTCCATAACAGCATCAGGTTGCACCTGTGCGTCGTCAATTGACTCTGCTTCAGTTGAGGGAGTTTCTTCTTCTTGGGCTTTTTGCCGCTCCTGAATGTTTTTATAGGCAGCCTTGGCCCAATTTAGATAATCTGTGTTGATTTGCTCCGATGCTTCCTCAGTTTTCTCTGGTTCGGATAGCTCTGTTTCCGGTTGAACTCCATCGGTCTTTTCTTCTTCGACCTCATCATCTTGAGAACGATCGCTAAACTGGCGGCGGAACCAATTAAAAACCATGACTGACTAATTGTAGGGATTGGGGGAGAGGGGGAGATAAGGAGATGGGGAGATGGGGAGATGGGGAGATGGGGAGCAGAGGAGAAAATTAACTACTGCACGGGCGCAAAGCATTGCGCCCCTACCACTGACCATTGACAATTGACCACTGACATTCTGAACTCCTGAACTCCTGAACTTCTGAACTCCTGACTCAGCATTCTACTTTCAGGCGATCGCTAACTCGACGCAAAACGCCATTAATAAATCGTTTGCCTTCTTCATCACTGTAGCGTTTTGCCAAATCTACTGCCTCGTTAATCGCTACTTTTTTGGGAGCATCTAAGAACAAAATTTCGGCAACAGCAATCCGCAGAATGTCTCGATCGAGCCGAGCGAGGCGGTTTAGCTGCCAATCTACCAAAGCTGCACTCAGTAATTCATCTATTTGGGTTCGCTGGCGGTTAACTGTAGAGATAATTTCTAGGGCATAATCGCGCACTTGCTGCTGGTTGGCCAGATAGATAAATTCTGGGAGTTCTACTGCCGTACCTACCCGATTGATAGCATTTTGAGTTAACTCGATCGCCTCGTTTACCATTGCCCTAGCACTTTGGACATCATTAGCGCGAGTTTCACTGGCCAACAAGCGATCGCTCCCTCGTTTTAACTCCACAGCAGCGTTTTCTAGTGCTTCTTGCACTTCATTAGCCAGAGCGCGAATTGCGGCCAGCATGATGTTATACATTTGCTCCTTTGCCAGTTTCTCTGGAGAAGTTGGTAATTGAGAGATGGTCAAAAGAGCTAATTCGCGGGCCAGGGAACGGGGTTGCATTTTTTAAAGTGTGAGGTGTTAAGATTCCAAACTCGTGTAAAGAAGCGACATAGGAGGCTTCTAGACTTCCTGAACTTCCGAACTTCTGACTTCTGACTTCTGACTTCTGACTTCTGGTTCTTGATTGGGTACGGGTGGAATCGCGATCGAAGCACTAGGGTAAACGATGCCACCAGAAATTATCACTTTAAAGGCATCTTCGATCGACATCGATAGATCCATCACTTCATTTTCTGGGACGATGGCATACCATCCGGTAGCTGGGTTGGGAGTTGTCGGCAGGAAAATCCCCAGCATTTTTTCTGAGATGTGGGATTGAATTTGAGATTGAATTTCGCTATCGATCGTGCCCGTGACAAAGCCTATAGTCCATATTCCTCGCCGAGGATACTCTACTAACACTACGCGGCGAAACTTCCCGCTGGAATCTTTTAACAACGTTTCTAGTAGCTGCTTGAGAGTTTTGTAAACCGCTCCAGCCAGGGGAATTGCCTGCAACAGTTGCTCTCCTACGTCTAGCAACCACCTGCCAGCAATATTGCGAGCCATCAACCCGATTAGCAGCACGAGCGCCAGGGGGACGGTTAATCCCACTAAAAAATTGAGGAAATTGACCAGGATCGGGTTAAGTCCGTCAAAGGGGTTAAGCTGTTTGGGAATCCGAGTCAGAAAATCGATCGCCCAGGTGGCAATACTAACTGCCAACCAGATGGTGGTAGCTAGAGGAATTACTACCAACAAACCTGCAATCAAATCGTTTTTGAGGCTTTGCTTTAAGCGTTGCAGCACGGAGCGCCGACTCTCCTTACAATGGGCTAACTAAATCTTGACTATTCCTAATTTATCTCGGTTGTTTACCATCTTTCAATTTGACGGCGAGATCTAGATATATTTCTCAAGCCTATCCAACCGATGGCGGTGTAAGCGATCGCTAATAGCAAGCTCGTCAGTCCCGTTTTAAATACCGAGGGAATCGTGCTATTTTTCTCATTTCTGGCTTTTTCCTCGGCTTTTTGCTTTTCTAGCTTCAATTCTTCTCGTTTAGCTTGCGCTTCTTTTTGCAGTTCTTGTTGGGCTGCTTGCGGGTTAGCCCTTAAATTTTCCAAGCTAGCTCGCTGGGCTTGTAATTGAGATAATTGCGCTCCTTGAACTTGCCCGCTCTTAATGGCCGCATCTATGCGAGCGATTTGCCCTTGAACTTGCTGGGCGATGTTGGCATTAGCCTCTTGCAGCCGTTTGTTAATTTCCTGTTCGTACTGTTGATTTTTGGTATTAATATCAGCAAAAGCTCGATCGTAATAGGAATTAACGTTGTTGAGGTGGATAGGGGCTACCACTAGGTAAGCGATACCCAAAATAGTAGAGAGCGAAAACGCCCATAGTCTCAGGTCTTGCCAGATTGGTTTGCTATTATTTTTGGAGGCATCGAGCATATCGCTCATCCAATAGCCAGTGACGATCGCTGCTAAACCAACTAGAGGAAAGATCCCTATCGTTACCATTTGCGGTATCAGTCCTAAACTCCAGTAGCGATCTGCTAGTTTGGGATCGGCAAATTCTGGTGGAAACCACAAAACGACATACTCGATCGCACTAATCAGAATCAGGATCGCTCCAACTATCTTGAGAATTAAAGGGGCTGAGGAAACGTTGCTAGTAGATTTCATCTGATTGGGGGGATAGTGTTAATCTTTGCTTGTTGCTCCAGACTAATAAATGAAGCATCGATCGTTGCAAGGCTTAAACAGAGACACTATACCAGGAGTTCAGAATTCAGAAGTTCAGAATTCAGTTAAATTTTCACCCTCAGCCCCTCATTTCCTCGGCTCTCGCTGTTGTCCTCTTCCTCGCGCATCCTTCCTAAGCTCCTTGCTCGAAAGTCGCAAACGCATCTGCCATGTTCGCCACCAATATTCGATAACTAACTCCACGCTTCACGAGTCGATCGAGCAGAAAATTTAAAATAAATTGTAGATTTTCCGCAGAAGATGGAGCGATCGAGTTACCCTAAAATCTAGAGACATCCAAGGTCAAGCGCGATGAATACACACGATTTGTTAATTTTAGTGGGGTTACTCGTCCCCGGACTTTTACTGTCAGCTTTTATCATGCTGGCATTTGCGGCAGGTGGCTGATCTCATCACCAGCAAACGCCCTAAATATCTTCCAATAATTGAGCGCAGCACGAAATTAAAATTGCACATAGCTAGTTTCTGCAATTCGCTATTTTGGCTGGTTTCATCTTCTACAGTTCTGGCCGGTGATAGCGATCGGGTTTTTCGCTTTTATTATCTAGCTTGGAAAACAGCGTCATCGAACTCGTCAGCGTTTCCTCTAACTCCATGCGTTGTTCCATCTGACGCAAAAAATAGCCAGTCATCATGGCTGAGGCTAGCATTCCCGCTAAATTTTCCCGATCCGTAGTAATTTGGACGTGAAAATTTTCTGAGGGCAACATTCCCACTAGTCCTTGGACGTTTTGGGAAACGATCTGTTTGATTTGAGGACTGATGGATTTGGCCACCCGTTCTAAAACCTCTGGAGGCTGACTTTGCAGGTATTTTAGAAGCTGGTTGATTTCAATATCCTCAGTGGGTGAATTGAGAAAGTCGGGGTTAAATACCATTGGGACTCTCATGATTTGGCATTGGTTAGTTTCTACTCTAAACGATCTTGACCGAAAGTGTCTGGTGAGGTCAGTTATCAATTGTCAATGGTAGGGGCGCAAAGCATTGCGCCCCTACAGGAGTTAATTTTCCCCTCTGTCCCTCTGCTCCTCTGTTTTTCCTACTTCCTCTGCTTGCCTCTCTTCCCCGTCTTCTTTATCTACCTCTTTCCCTGCCTCCACGGGCGGCGGAAGTTGTTCTAATTCAAAATTTTGGTGAAATTTGTCAGTTACCTGTAAGACCGAGGATCTGTTTCCAGATTGCCTGCGTTTGCGGATGAAGCCTAGCTCTACTAGTTCTTGAACGTGTTGATAAGCCCCGCTGCCCCGAAGATTGACTAGATCGATTTGGGAAATCGGCCCTTTGAGGGCGATCGCTGCTAGAGTTCTGAGGGCCCCTAAACCTAGTTCGGCTGGTACGATCGTCTGAAGTAGGTTTTGAAATGATTCCCGCAATTGCAAGCAGTAACCGCCTGGAGTTTCGACTATTTCTAAGGCACTGTCTCGGTGAGCGTAGTCAGCGATCAAATCGATCAGTGCTTCTTCAACCTCAGCGCGATCGCACGTGGCATACTCAGCAATGGTAGTCAGATCCAAAGGTTGTCCTTTTAAGTAGAGAATCGCTTCGATCTTGGCTGCTAAACTGGGCATCGTTCATCGTTCATCGTTCATTATTTTTTGACTTTTGACTTTTAACTTTTGACTTAATTAAGTTGGTGTCCTGTAAGTTGGACAAAGATATCTTCTAAATTTGAAGGACGCACCATAGTGCCGATTTTATCTGGTAATGCGTCCAGATATTCATTAGCTTCTTCTAAGTTGGGGAAAAATTTGTATTCCCAACGTTCTCCAACTTGCCTCATCATCAATCCTTCACCATACTTAGAGCGGAGTTCTGCCAGAGTACCCAACTCGATTAGCTTGCCACCATCCATAATGCCGATGCGATCGCATAGATACTCTACTTCTTCCATGTAGTGAGTCGTCAGTAAAATCGTCATACCTTGCTGGTTTAAGTCGCGGATGATTTCCCACAATCGCCTGCGGGTTTGAGGATCTAATCCTACAGTTGGCTCGTCTAAGAATAATATTTTAGGCTGATGCAATAAAGCTCTGGCAATTTGCAGTCGCCGCTTCATTCCACCAGAAAGGGTTTTAACTAGATCTTTTCGTCGGTTTGTCAGTTCTACATATTCCAGCCAGCGATCGATCTCTTGTTGCCGCCGGGGATTGGGAATGTGATGCAGTCTGCCGTGAAGCTCCATATTTTCCCAAACAGATAAATCGCCATCGACGCTGATTTGTTGTAAAACTACGCCGATCTGCTGTTTTACTTGTAAAGGTTGTCGCACTACATCGTAACCAGCTACGCGAATTTCGCCATTGGTAGGTTTGGTTAGCGTGGTTAGCATCCGAATAGTAGTCGATTTGCCAGCACCATTAGGTCCTAAAAGACCAAATATTTCTCCTGAATTAATGGCAAAAGACAAATCGTTAACTACTGACGCTTTGCTATAGATTTTGTATATATTTTGTAATGAAACAGCAGTCATTAGTAAGTCAAAAGTTAAAAGTTAAAAGTTAAAAATTAGTTTTTGAAAGAAGCGTGAATTCCTGATACCATTTTACTTTTTAGGTGCAATACATCCTGGGTAAGGGCGCAATGCATTGCGCCCCTACGGGTAAATTGTGTGTAGCAGATATGCGAGCAAAATGGTATGACAAACACTTTTCTCCTCAAGCTAGAAGACTTGTATCCACTTATTTTTGGTCATTGTTGTTACTGCGTAACTCCCGAAATTTCTAAGTCAAAACTCGATTCTTCCTGCTCTTTCAAAGATTGCCAGCCAGCTTGCCATTGTAAGCGATCTTTTAGGGCTTGAGCGTTTATCCAAAACCGCACTTCAGGATCGCAGGCAGCAACCATTTCGGCAAATACCCATTTGCCTTGATTTTTGCGATTCGTCACTTGAAAGTGCCGCCATCCCCACATTTGCTGTTTAGCGGTCCATTTAGACCCTACTAAGTGGGGAAATTTCTGCTTTTTAGCCATTTATTCTTGAAACCGACATATACAGTAAGGGCGCAAAGGTTTCATTGGTGTCAAGTTAAGGCTAGAGCCGTTGCTGGGTGTCGATCTTCAGCATCAACCGCCAGGGGTTCAAAACCCCTGGCCAATAGCGCAAGTCCATTGAAATGGACTGAGGAATTAAATTTCCTACAGGTCACTGAGTCCTCTTTAGAGGACTTTAGCTTTGAGGCAGGGGTTTTCAACCCCTGACGGATGAGGGCTTTGACCGTTAACTTGACACCGATGAAAGCTTTGCGCCCCTACCTATGTTAGATCGTAACTCGATTTACTTATCAATTAGAAGCTGAGCTTCGATCGAGATAACATACGGGCAGCGATCGCACCGCCGATAAATCCAAATAAATGGCCTTCCCAAGAAACATTCGGGGAAGACGGTAAGACACCCCAGATGATGCCACCGTAGAGGAAGCCGACAATAACCGATAAAGCGATCGCTCCAAAACTGCGTTCAAAGTAGCCCCGAAGCAGCAGAAAGCCCAAATAACCAAAGATTAGTATGCTAGCGCCGATGTGAACGCTGTTAGCAGCGCCAAACAACCATACGCCCAATCCCCCGACTACCATCGTCACCGCTGTCACTACCACAAAATCGCTGGTTTCTTTTAACATCACGAACCAGCCGAGAGTGAGAAAGGGAATGGTATTAGCAATCAGGTGAGGAAAGTTGCCATGGAGCCAAGGAGCGAATAGAATCCCCCGCAAGCCCACGATATTGCGAGGAATGATTCCATAAATATCCAAGCTATTGTTGAAGATGGTATCCAAAATTTCCAGTCCCCACATCAGGGCAACACAGCCGCCTAGAATGGCAGCGTGGCTTTTTAATTCGCTGGCGATCGCTTTTCTATATTCTTTACTCATGGCTCTGTCTTTGGGGTAAGGCATTTTCATCCAGATTAACTCATCTGTCATTGAGCCGCATCGCGATCGCCTCCATCGCTGAAAGGAAGCTAGGTATAATTTCGCTGATGAAAATTAAAATATCTATCCCCCGTCTAGTAGTAGTTTCGCTCTTAGTTTTTGTATTCTTAGTGTCGATCGTTAACCTATCGAGCAGTCAGCCATCTATGCTATCTCGTCCTCAGCTTGTAAGCGATCCATTTCTGCAACTGCCAACAGAAAATTCAGTGCGGGTGGTTTGGTTTACTGAGTTTGCTGGAAAAAGTCATACTGTTGCCTACGGTAAAGACTTACAGCAATCGATCGCAGCCAAAACTACTAAACTCAGTCGCACGCGGGAAGATGCCAAATCGAGATGGGGAAATCAAAATATTGAGATCGATCGACCGCCGATAAGTCGAGAGATTTGGCGACACGAAGCCGAGATTAGCGGATTAGTTTCTGGGGTGCGAGTGCCTTATCGAGTAACTAGCGTGCGAGAAGATGGGGAAGCGATCGATAGTGCTGTATTCAGTCTGACGGCAAAGCCAAATTCAGGCACGCCGCTCAAGATTTTGCTGACATCAGACCATCAGCTAATGCCGATGGTAGCGGCTAATTTGCAAAAGGTAGCCGAGACGGTTGGGCGAGTCGATGCCGTTTTCTTCGCTGGCGATTTAGTTAACGTTCCCGATCGCGCTTCTGAATGGTTTGATGACAGTAGGGGAGGGGCGTTCTTTCCATGCCTTCAAGGTCGCGCTAGTTACGAGTTAGAAAAAAATGGGGTAAAAACTACTTACAAAGGTGGGGAATTGCTGCAACACGCTCCTTTGTTTGGTGCGATCGGCAATCATGAAGTCATGGGCCGGTTTTCCTCGACTAATAGCTTGAACGAGGAGTTTAACGATGCCGTTCCTCGCAGCCAAGGATTGACCTCACCCCCGGCCCCTCTCCTGCAAGGAGAGGGGAGCAAGATCCCCCCCTTCCCTGTCAGGGAAGGGGGGCTAGGGGGGTTAGGTCAATCTTTTAATATCAATACTTATGAAGAAATTTTTACCCTACCTCAAAGTGATTCTGGTGGACAAAAATACTATGCGGTGACTTTTGGCGATATTCGACTAGTGGTTTTATATGTTACTAACATCTGGCGATCGCCCAGTTTAGCACCCAACGTTAAAGGTAGATACCGCGAACGGGAAGCCGACTTCAACTATCCCGAACGATGGGGTTACGGACAGCATATCTTTGAAGCGATACGGGCTACCGCCGAGGCTAACGCCAACGCTAAAGGTAGCGAGCAATATGCTTGGCTAGAGAGCGAACTCAACAGTGCTGAATTTCAGCAGGCCAAGTACAAAGTCGTGATGTTTCACCATCCGCCTCATACTTTAGGCGATAACATCGTTCCGGCTTACACCGATCCGGTGCAAATAGTCGATCGCGATCCTAATGGCAACGTCAAAGCAGTACGTTATGAATACCCTAAAGATGCCGATTACATCATCCGCGATGTCGTCCCGCTGTTAGAAGCTGCTGGCGTACAATTGGTATTTTTTGGACATTCCCATTTATGGAACCGTTTTGTCGGTGCTAACGGCATCCACTACTTAGAATCATCTAACGTTGGCAATACTTACGGTGCGGCTATAGGCAACAACAAGCGCCCCGTTCCTAGCGGCTATCGGGAAGAGTATGTCGCCACTGGCGATCCGAATGGGTTAGAACCTGTAATTCCTACTATTTCACCTTTAACGGGTGAAGACGGGCAACCTCTGCCTTATGTGGCGAGCAACGATATTACAGCTTTTAGCATCTTAGATACTGGAACTGGTACTGTCAGCAGCTATCGTTTCGACACGCGATCGCCAGCCTCAGAAGTAATCAAATTTGATGAATTTCAGCTTTAGTTAGGAGCCAACCCCATAAAGCCGAATATTACGCGACCCGAATTGCCTCTTTCGCGACAACGTTACGAAGTTGGGGCTTGAGCGATCGCCAACTAACTAAATCGACCTGCGTTCCCAGTCGATCTTCGAGATCGAATTTTATTTCCATATAGCGATCGAAAGTGACTGGCGGTTCTAGTTCGACTAGGAGAGCGACATCGCTATCAGAGCGAGCTTCATTCCGTGCAACGGAACCAAAAATCGATAGAGAACGAACCCCAAGACTGCTTAAAACAGGCGAATGCTGTGCCAAAATTTTAATACTTCATCGCGTTGCATTTGGCTCTCCAGGCATTTTGACGAATGATAGCGATTAAGACTCGATAAATAAACTGGAACTGACTTGAAAAAAGCAGCTAATTTTTCGATTAGCGTCACTAGCAGTTCTAGAAATAGATCCTCTTCTGGTGTTCGCATCAGGCGACGATCGAGTTCTTCATCTAGGGCGATCGCTGACTCGTTTTCGGCTTCAGTAGCGATCGGCTTAGATAATAATCTCTCAATCTGCATCCGCAAACAAAGCTTCTAAGTCCTGACGACCATTAACGACTCGCAAAATGTTAACACCTTCGTTGCTAACTTCATAGATGATAATATATCCGTCTAGTGGCAAGCCTCGCAAGTTTGGTCTGATATGGCTATAGCTACGTCCCAAATTTGGAAATTTTACCAGATTAAAACACTTTTGATTAAATTCTCGAAATAGCTTTTCTCCTGCCTCTACATTTCGTTCTAAAAAGTATTCGGCAATGCGATCTAAATCTCGACTGGATGAAGGTGCAATGACGAAACGACTCATTTTTGCGCCTCTCGCGCTTCCTGAAAGCGCTGCAAAATTCGGTTGACTACGACTTCACCATCTAAACCCTCTCCACGAGCGATTTCTGCTCTAGCAATATCGACCTGTTCGCGAGTTTCTTCTATCCACTCACTATACTCATTAGCTAACTTCTCAAGTAGACGAAATGCTGCATCAACTACCTCACTGGCATTAGTAAATTTTCCAGACGCAATTTGTGCTTGGATAAATTGTTGATGTTCGGGCTTGAGCAGAATTTGCATGGACTCAATCTCCTGATATAGATAAACCTGATATAGATAAAAGAGTTAAATTAGATAACAGTAGCAAAAACCCGATCGGGCGTAAGTTGCAGTTCTGGGAATAGATCGGATTCAATTCGCCGATCTTCAGCAAACGTTTTTGTAACCCGATATTGCCCGTCTTTTAAAAGCATGACCGAAACAGTAGGTACTGCGATCGCAGGATTTTTGCGGCTGGGGTAGCGATCGATATGTAATAGAGGATCGACTATCCAATATTCAGGAACACCAAAAGCGGCATACCAAAGAGGTTTCTTTTGATAGTCTTCTTCCCAGTTAGTGGAAACAATTTCTACTACTAACTCTGGCGGTTCGTCTCGTAAAGCTGCTTGCACTTTGGTATTTCGCCGCCACTTATCTCGATCGATTACTAAGATGTCAGGACGACGACCATCTTTAGGCGCTAGTTGACAAAGAGTTTTAGAATGAGTTTCTAAGTTGAGCTTCAGTCGTCTAATTTCTAACTCGAATTCGACCGTCATAAAAGTAACGATCGACTCATGTTCCCCACTTGGTTCGCTCATCGGTATTACCTGACCGGCCACCAACTCATAGAGATTGTCGGTGTCGTCCTCAAATTCTAAAAACTTTTCAAAAGTTAGCAATTCAGTCGCTTGATTCATAAAATCGGTACTGACGATCTGCGATCGCTAGTTGCTGGTTGTCGCTAGAAGCATTATTCGTTCAAACTCAATTTGATGTTGATATTATAGTTCAAATGAACTAAAAGTGCTTTATGCCATCTCCTCCTTCCCAACCCCTGCAATGGCAAATACAGCTATCAGTTCAACCGCTAGCATCGGCAGCAGTCAAGTTTGATGAATTTCAACTTTTGCTAGGGGCGTTTGAGAGTGCGATCGCCATCCACTATTGCAAGTAATTATCATTCAGGTTAATCTGCAATTGCCATCTTGCTGTAGACCCACCATGACCCTGACTTTTAACCAATCCGACTGGGACGAACTGCACGAGCAAGCTCCTGTTACTTGTCCTAACAACATAATTTTGGATGAGTTTGAGGAACTAGAGGGAGTACCAGAGGATCTGGGGTGGGGCTACTATCGGATGATGGAGTTACTGCCTGGGTTACAATTGCAATTCGAGGACGTTGAATATCACCGAGATTTAGGGGTTAAGGTATCTGCTCACGAGCATCCGATTCAGATCGGGATTTTTCTGTCAGGTGCTATAGAGTGCGATCTTCATCCCACATTCGACCGTACTTGCAGCTATTTTTCGGGAAGCGGGATTTCGCCTGCATATCTGGAGCGACTTCGAAGTCCACAGCGTTCGACCGGACTGAATATCGAGATCGAGCCAGACGTGCTGGAGTCGATTTTTCTTGACGATCGACAGCGCCAAGCCGATGGTGTCAAGCAATTGTTCAAGGGGGATGATTGGAAGGTTTCGTTTTATCCTCAAGTTACTCCAGCGATGCGATCGCTAGCTCTCCAGATGTGGAACGCACCTTATCGGGGTGCAGCCAAACGGATGTACCTTCAAGGGAAGGTGTTTGAACTGTTGGCGATGTACCTCGACCTAATTGCTGAAGATGGCACGCGGAACCAAGTTTCACTGGGGTTGAAACCAGAGACGATCGAACGGTTGCACTATGCCAAGGAGATTTTGACGACACAATTCGCTCAGCCTCTTTCGTTGCCGGAGTTGGCACAGGAGGTCGGGTTAACCCATCGTTCTCTTCAACGTGGGTTCCAGACTCTATTTAGCATGACATTGATGGGCTATTTGCAGCAGCGACGGCTGGAGCAAGCGAAACAGTTATTGCGCCAGGGCGATCGCACGGTGGCTGAGGTGGCGATGCAGGTCGGTTATGGGCATTTGGGTAATTTTGCCAGCGCGTTTAAGCGGCGGTTTGGAATTACACCTAGCCAATGTCTGGGGGGAAACGGCCGATAGAGGCAGACTGAGCATCGCTTCGAGTAGATGAAGTCATCGCAATCGCGCTTCGATTGTCGTTTTTTCGATCGTGGTTGTCGTTTTTTTGATAGACAGACTAGGAGCAAATTCTTTACACTCCTTCTCATTACCTATTAGTAGTCATTTGCAATAGGTTAGATTCACAGTCAAAGGAGTGGGTGATGAGGGTAGCGCGGTTGTCGGTGCGGTTGCTGTTGGCGATCGCAATTGCAGGGGTTGCGATCTTAATTGGGACTGTGCCAGGAAAAACCCAGGAGGAACCTTCCCCAGATTCGGCTCTTTCCGATCGAGATCGCCCTGCTACAACTGTAGAGGAGTCGATCGCACAAGTAGAAGTAACAACAGTTCAAGTCACTGGTGTGAAACTCCAACCTACCCCAGCCGGACTCGATATCGTGCTGGAAACCGCAGAGGGCAAACCGCTATCGATCGATGCTACCAAGTTTCGCTCTGAAGGTAACAGCCTGATTGCCGATCTTCCCAATACAGTGCTGGCATTACCAGAAGGACAAACCTTTAGAGCCGAGAACCCCACCGCAGAAATCGGGTTAGTGCAGGTAGTACAAGAGCGAGAGCAAGTGCGGGTGACAGTAACAGGAAAAGATGGGCTACCGCAGAGCGCAGTGAGACTGAAAGCCGGGGGAGCAGTTTATAGTCTCAATGAAGCGGGGAAAGAGGCAGAACTAGAGATTGTAGTGACTGGTGAGGCACCGGAGGGGTATCGAGTCCCCAATGCGAGTACGGCGACGCGGACGGATACGCCGATTCGAGATATTCCCCAATCGATTCAGGTTGTACCGCAGGAGGTATTGCGCGATCGCAACGTGAGAGGTGTCACTGAAGCAGTAGAAACAGTCAGCGGTGTCATTGACGGCGGGGACAGTATATTCAGAATCTTCAGAGGGTTTTCAACAACTTTAACATCACAATTACGAAATGGCTATCGAATCGGAGATGCCTATTCACTTGTCCCAGAGGAGCCGACTGTGGCGATCGAGCAAGTTGAAGTCTTGAAGGGACCTGGTTCTGTCTTGTTTGGAGCTTTAGAACCTGGTGGACTCGTCAATACTACCACCAAAAAACCTCTGAGGGAGCCTTATTACAAGCTCAGTTTTGAAGCAGGTAACTATGGATTTTATCAGCCCAGCATCGATCTATCGGGGCCATTGACTGCTGATAAAACTGTTCTCTATCGGTTCATTGCCGCCTATAACGGTGCAGATGGTTATTTTAACGGTGGCGGCAAGAACAATACATTAATCGCACCTTCGATTACCTTGAATTTGGGAGACAGAACAAGCCTAGATTTATACTATGAGTACAGTAGATACGCCGGAGATCTATATGGTGGTCTCTATACTGCGGCACTCAGTGATGGTAGTCTTCTACCTAGAGGCGTTAATGTCTGGGGTAATCCAAATCTTACCTATGACGACAGGCAAAGTCATAAGTATGGCTTCGAGCTCAAGCATAACTTTAATGACAACTTGCAGCTTCGCAGCGCCCTTTCTGTAAATAACTTTAGCGTTCCAGAGCAAAGATTTGCCGTTCCTATCGGGATTACGGACGATCGCTTTGTAGAGTTTTTCTACCTAGATCGTACCCAAACAAATGACGTTTATTTTGGACAGATCGACTTAGTTGGAAAGTTTAACACAGGTTCGATCTCACACCAACTTTTAGTGGGCTTTGATGTCGAGGATAGCTTTAACAGCTTTAACTCTTTCACCAGTCGAGAACCCCTACCTCCTCTAGATTTGCGGAACCCAACCTACAATGTCACACGACCAAATTTAGCCCCAGATTTTACGTCCGAGCAGCAAATTCGCTCTTATGGCATTTACCTTCAAGACCAAATTGAGTTTAGCAGGAACTGGAAGCTATTGATTGGCGGTCGCTACGACTGGGTATCCAATGAGTATGAAACACTCGGTGATGGCATTGATACGCCAGCGAAAAAAGACGGTGCTTTCAGTCCGCGCATTGGGTTAGTCTATCAGCCTAGCGATACCGTTTCTCTCTATGCCAGCTATGGTCGCTCGTTTCTCCAGACCACGTCATTCACCCCAGGTCAGGTATTTGAGCCAACGAGAGGAACTCAGTATGAAGTTGGGATTAAAACAGACTTTCTCGATAACAAGCTTTTAGCAACCTTAGCCGCCTATCACCTTACGAAAACCAATGTAACTACAACCGACCCAAATAACCCATTACGTTCCGTTCAAACCGGGGAGCAACAAAGCCAAGGGATTGAGCTAGATGTTGCAGGTGAGATTTTACCCGGATGGAAGGTGATTGCTTCCTATGCTTACACAGATGCAGAAATCACCAAAGACAACACATTTCCGGTCGGGAACCAACTCAATAACGTACCCTATAATCAAGCCAGCCTGTGGACAACCTATGAAATACAGCAGGGCGATCTTAAAGGTTTAGGATTTGGCTTGGGACTGTTTTATATTGGTGAGCGTCAAGGTGATTTAGATAATACGTTCACGCTAGATAGTTACCTGCGAACTGATGCGGCACTTTACTATCGTCGAGATGGGTTCAGAGCAGGGATCAATATTCGTAATTTGTTTGATACGGACTATGTTAGCCTCGGAAGTAGCCCAACTTATATTCAAAGAGGTGCGCCATTTACAATCACAGGCTCGGTCAGTTGGGAGTTTTAACAGACGGTAACGGTTAGTAATTCATTGATTGCGGATGACCCAGAAAATGAGTGCGATCGCAAACGCGATGTATCGTTCGATCAAGCCATTTTTACTCATGGCTTTATCCCTTATTTTAGTTACAGCTTGTTACCAACCGATCGTTCAAAAGTCTGCCATCTCAACAGAGGATTTGGGAGTTTCTGCTAAGTGTCGAGTTGTTCAACACACACTTGGTGAAACCTGTATTCCCACTCATCCAAAACGAATTGTTATATTGGATGAATTTTATCTTCTCGATAGTGTGTCAGCACTCGGCATAAAGCCTGTGGGGTTTGCTCCTTGTTCATTCTGTATCCCTTCGGATACTCTCAGTAAATTTATTGCCAATATTCCACCCGTTGGTGATATAGGGGCACCTTCTTTAGAAAAAATTCTTAGTCTAAAACCAGATCTCATTTTGGGGTTGGAATGGCAAGCAAATTTCTATCCACTACTGTCTAAGATCGCGCCGACTGTGATGATAGAAAATCCGGAAATGAGTGGATTTAAGAAAACGCTAAAATATCTGGCTGAAATTCTGGGTAGAAGCGATAAGGTCGAGGAAATTTTGGCTGAGTACAACAGGCGAATTCAAAAATTTCAGCAACAGTTAGGAGAAAAACTGAAAACTAAGACAGTATCCATACTTGGTATTCACAGTTCTGCATTTTATGCAGTTAGACCAGAATCTAGGATTTATGGTCAGGTCATGAGCGATGCAGGTATACAGTTTGTTCGTGCTTACAAGGATCTAAAAAGTGAGGGCTACAATACACTCAGCATCGAGACTTTGCGTGATTGGGATGCAGATTTTTTGTTTGTTCTGCAAAATTATAAAAGACACTCTGAAGACCTCAAATTGATGTTGAAGCAACCACTCTGGTCAACCTTAAAAGCTGTGCAGCATCAACAAGTCCGTGCGATCCAGTTGGATGTTTGTGGTCCAATTACGGCGAATCGATTTATTGATGACCTCTATAATTACTTTGTCAACACACTGTGAGGCGAGAGTTATATTTGGACAATTGCTAAAAGCGATACCATTTCTCATATTTTAACTGATATTGGGCTGCGTCATAAATTTGCACCTTATGGCGAGTGGAATCTCAGTATTGAAACCATCGATCGATACGATGCTGATATCCTATTTATTATTGATGTTGACGAGCGATCGCCCAGCTTTTATTTTCAACATCCCTTATTCAGCAGCTTAAAAGCCATGAAAACCAATCGCGCTTATGTGGTCAGTCAGGAAAATTGGCGAGGGTTTGGTATATCAGGAGCTAATAAAATCCTAGACGATCTCTACAAGTATTTGAGCGACACACTTGAAGTATCACGAGCATTAATTCTGAGCGGCAATTATACTTTTATTGTAGTCTTACTATTTGGCATAAGTATAGTTTTTATAGTTCAGCAATAATCGTATCAGGTTGATGTGTAAGGCGTTTTATTTCGTATAAATATTGTAACTCTAATCGAACAATTGCTGATATATAAATTTCATTATCATTAATTAAACTTTTAGCAAGTTCACTTAATTTATCTGTCAAACCAGAATAGAGCCATACGACGACATGAGTATCAAGGTAAATCGATATTAATCTCCTGCTCCCAACTTATATTAACTAAATCATCAGGATTGCCTTGAATAACATCTGGCTTAAAAATCAAATTTTTAAGTTTATCGTTTTTTCCCACAGGAACTATTTTTAATAGCTTACCATTTTTATTAATCTCTATTGGAATACCTGTTTCTAGTACCTCATTGAATAGGTGTTCAATATTATTACTCAATTCCGTTAATGTCACCTTTTTCATGGGATTCCTTGTGCGTTAGAGTACAGCTTAGTGAAGTGCGTTAGCGTACAGCTTACCGTCAGGTATCGCGGTTTAACTTCTCGCTACTATAAACAGGTTAAGGATAAATGCGCGTTAGGGTAGATCTTAGTATTAGCGATCGCCCAAATTTGACAACCAAGTATCTAAATCAGCCATGCTGGTAAAGTCAAGCAAAGCTTCTCCCAGATTTTCTAGTTGCTCTAGAGACAAATATTCAACCCGCTGACTCACTTTTTGAGGCAATTTTCCCACCTTACGAGTTAATAGACGCAAAATTAGCGTGCGTGCTTCTACTGAGCGTCCTTCTTCCCGTCCTTCCTGCTTAATTTCTTTGTAAACCCGTGTTTCCTTGAGCGTAATGCCTAGCATTTGTTCTACCTCCCGTTGACTCTTACCTTCAAACTTGTACACCATAATCGTCGTCAGTAATTCCATTATCACCCGATTTTCTGGTTCTGGAGTTTCCTGCTGAGTTCTGGCAAGTAAATACTTGGCTTGTTCGGTAGCAAGATCGTCTTCTAGGGTAGTCAATACCATCAATGCCACCCACACAGGTAAGGTGCGTATATCTCCCAATTCCTCCAAGTATATGCGATTTACCTGGGGACTATTAAGTTGACTGAGGTAGGGTTGAATATCACTCTGTTCTAGACTGCGGGATGGGTAGATAATGACTATTTGTAAATTGCTAAATCTGTGGCGGTTACGGTAGAAATATAAATAAGATTCGGCAAATACCCTTTCATAAAGTTTTTCATCCTTTTGAAATTGCACCTCGCAGAAATACACCACTCCTAGATTTTCACTTTCCGGTGGTAGGAATACCCCATCGATCTCAAATTTAGGTTCTTTGACTGCTACCGAATCAAATATATATTCATCGGCATTACTTGGTGGATTTGTCAGTAGCTCAAATAATAAACTGGGAGACTGTTGAAATAACTTATAAAATATCGAATCTCGACGCATGAAAAGTTTGCCTAAACCTTTGGAGGATTTTAGCAGCAAATGGGCGTAGCGTACAGCTTAGTGTTAGCGATCTGCCCTTATAGTAGTGTGGTTTCTCTGCTTGCAAGCACGATCGCACCTTAAAAAACATTCGGCGATCGAGGCGAACCTTGTTGCTATTATAGTTCAAATGAACTACAGGTAATTTATGCCATCTCCTCCTTCCCAACCGCTGCAATGGCAAATCCAGCTATCAGTTCAACCGCCAGCATCTTTTCTGCAAGCAGTGAGGAAATCTGCGCCGGGTTTAGATGGACGTTATGCGGCTCAACTGTTGTGGCAGCGGGGAATTCAAGATGAGGAAAAACTGGCAGGATATTTAAATCCAGATAGCTATCGACCTGCTAGTCCGTTTGATTTCGGGCAAGAAATGTCACGAGCAGTAGAACGATTGCAACAAGCACGCGATCGCGGTGAAATTGTCGCTATTTGGGGCGATTTTGATGCCGATGGCATCACAGCTACATCCGTGCTTTGGGAAGGACTGGGGCAGTTTTTTCCTCAATCGGGGGAGATGGGGAGATGGGGAGAGGGGGAGAGGGGGGGAATTCTGAACTCAGAACTCTTATACTACATTCCCAATCGGCTAACGGAATCTCACGGGCTTAATCGGCAAGGAATCGATCGCCTCAAACAACTAGGAACCACTTTAATCGTCACTTGCGACACTGGGAGTACCAATATTAGTGAAATCGAGTATGCTCAGCAATTGGGGATCGATGTTATCGTCACCGACCATCACACTTTACCGCCCGATCGCCCCCCAGTTACAGCTATTATCAATCCGCGTTATTTGCCTGCCGACCACCAGATGTTTCATCTTTCTGGGGTTGCGGTTGGATACAAATTGGTAGAAGCTTTGTATCAAACTCTGCCAGACGTACCGCAACAACCTTTAGAAGATTTATTAGATTTAGTCGCTATTGGCTTGGTAGCTGATTTGGTGCAACTCAGCGGCGATTGTCGCTACCTAGCGCAGCGGGGAATCGAACGTTTGCAACGGCAAGTGCAACAGCGTACCCGACCGGGAGTAGCCCGATTATTGGAATTATGTCAAAGAAACGGCGATCGACCTACGGATATTTCTTTTGGGATCGGCCCCAGGATTAACGCTGTCAGCCGGATTCATGGGGATGCGTCTTTTTGCGTCGAGTTGCTTACTAGCCGCGATGCCCAACGCTGTCGTCAGTTGGCGGAAGAGACTGAGTTAGCTAATGCTCGTCGGAAGTCTTTGCAAAAGAACGTTACCGAACAAGTCAAAGTTAAGCTAGGACAGCTAGATTTATCCACCACTAGCGTCATCGTTCTCTGCGACGAACAATGGTCTGGGGGAGTTTTAGGCTTAGTTGCGGGTCAGGTTGCCCAAGAATACGGTCGTCCAACGATCTTGTTGAGTACGGAGACGGTTGGGGGAGAGGGCGAGAGGGCGAGAGGGCGAGAGGGCGAAGAGTCTCTTAACTCCAAACTCCGAATTCCGAATTCCGAACTCAGGCTTGCTAGGGGTTCGGCGCGATCGGTGAATAAAATCGATTTGTATGAGTTGGTGAATTCCCAGGCACATCTGTTGCACCGATTTGGCGGCCATCCTTTTGCAGCGGGGTTGAGTTTACCAGTTGAAAATATTCCTCTGTTTACTGAAGCAATCAATCAGCAGCTACGGCTATTAAGCTTGAAGAATGGGGCGCTGACAACACCAACAATTCAAGCAGATTTGGTGTGTACAGTAAAGGAGTTAGGAAGAGATTTGTTTCGAGAATTGAAACTATTAGAACCTTGCGGTATGGGCAATCCATTTCCGAAGCTGCTAATTCAAAATTGCTGGTTTGAAAAGGCTTGGAACCGCAACATTCAAGATTGGACGGGGAAAAAAATTCAGTACATTAAAACTAGCTTTGAAATTTGCGATCGATCTACCGATAAAAGTTTTCCTGGCATCTGGTGGGGACATTATCGCGACGAACTCCCTCAAGGTAACTGCGATGCGATCGTCGAATTAGACTATAACAATTACGAAAAACGTACAGAAGTGCGTCTAGTCGCTGTGCGTCCTAGCTTGGAAAATGCCCAATTTAGTACATCGACTACTAGCGATTGGATTTTAGATTGGCGCGATCGAAGTGAAAATTCAAACTTGTTAGAAGAATCTGGAGTTTCAGGTTCTACGCTTCTGGTTAAAGAGTGTCCCCATAGCTGGCACGATTTGCAAGCGTGGTTTCGTCGGGCGATGCAAACTCATCAGAAATTAGCGATCGCTTATCCTCCTCCCGAACCCTTGCCGCCATTACAAATTTGGCAACAATTAGTAGGAATTGCCAAGTATCTCAGCCGCACTGGTAAATCTGCAACTTTAATTCAACTGCAACAAAAGCTAGAACTTCTACCTTATACGATCGATTTAGGAATTCAAGCACTTGAGGATCTAGGTTTTGCGATCGAATTTCAAGATGCCGAACGTTTTACAGTTAGCTATGCCAACCCAAATCGCGGACTGTTTAACCCCAGCACTGACAGATTTTTAGCAGCAGTTCGAGAAGAACAATTTCTCTATAAATATTTTTCCCTAGTTCCGTTAGCTACTATTCAATCTATGGTTCATCAATTGAGTTATGAATTATAACATTGCCACATTTTCTATTTTACCAACCATACTAAGAACGATAATTTTATGAACGATTCGAGATATTTAGAGCGTTTGATTGAGTCGATCGAAGATGACAATGTTGAAGCGGTCAAGAAGCTTATTGCTTCAGGATATGATGTTAGTGGTGAAATGGAAGGAGAAGTTACGCCACTTATGGTAGCAGCAAGCTTGGGAAACTTGGAAATAGTCAAAATGCTCGTTGAAGCTGGTGCCAATGTCGATCGAATCCTTGATGATGGAACTAATCCTTTGTCATGTGCGATCGATAATCATAATCTAAATGTATTTAATTATCTTGTATGTTTAGTTAGTCCAAGAATTAAAGAAATGATATTTATGTCATCTTTATTTGAAGCTATATTTGATGGGAGATTAGAAATAGTACAACTATTAATTAATGCTGGAATTAATGTTGATGAATGTAGAGAAAAAGGAGTATGGCATAAAAATGGCAGAACTGCTTTCATATTGGCTATTAGTGAAGGACATTTAGAAATAGTAAAAACCCTCCTTGAAGCTGGAGCCGATCCCAATTTAATAGATGAAGATTCAAATGCTACTCCTTTAATGTATGCTGTTAGAGGTCAAAATATTGACATAGTTTATTTACTAATACGATCGGGTGCAAACATTGATTATCAAAATACTTATGGAGACACTGCTCTCAATATAGCTCAAGCGAGGGGTAATCCTGCAATTGTCAAAATACTTCAAGATTCAGAATCAAAAGATAATTAAGTTAAGACAAATTACAATGTTCGAGCAAAGTTCAAAGCCTCACTAACCCTATATAATTAATATAATTATTCTTCACGGTTCTTCACTTTTAATTGCCAGTTAGTAGTAGTTTCTTCTTGAATTGGTAGCTGTTCGATGATGTCTGCCAACTCTTTTTGCAGTTTTTGAGTCAAAGTTACAGAAAAATCTAACTCGATTGCTTGTAATTGCGCTAATTTAGCCAGTTCGTGAAAAGGAACCTTTTTTGAGCTTTTTTGATAGCTAGATAATTCAAAAGTATCATTTTCTGAAATATCCTGAGCTTGCATTGCTTTCTTAATCCGCTCTTGCAAATGTTCCATTTCGGTATTTAGCATCTGCCATCGATCAGCAATTTCTCGATAACGCTGTGTTAGTAAATTCAAATCTTCCTTAGCTGGATCGATATGATTTAATTCGGTAATTTGTAATAGTTGTTGATGTACTTGGGCGACATAAACTGGGTCCATTTTGGCATAGTATAACTGCCTATCTGTTAGAGGTCGCTGCCCCCAGTCGCTAGTTTGCTCGGCTTTACTTACTGAAGAGAACAAGCAAAGCTTCTCGGCTAAAGTTTTAAGTTGTAGGTTTGGCAATGGCAATAAATAATAAGGAATTTTCTTTGCCATTTCCCACGTACAAGTAACATTTTGGGCTGCGGGTTTTCCCAGAAATTTTAGATCGTAATTGGCGTTGTGAAAAACTTTTTCAATAGCTGAGTTTGCCATAATTGAATCGATGAAATCTGCGACTAGTTCTGGTCGATCGAGTACGTCAAAAATAGCCACGCGATCGCCTGTTAAATCTTCTGGATGATGCAATACTTGAATCAAAGATAGTCGCGGCTTGCGAGTTTGATAGTCAGCCACCTCTGTATCTACCCAAAGTCTGGGCATTTGAGCGTAACTGGCAATTAATTCTTGAATGTCTTCGGCATCGGTAAAGTACATCATACCCGCCGCGATCGTCCTCACTGATGTTCTCCATACCATTTTTGCAGTAGGAGGCAGTCAATTTCGCGTCCAGAAACCAGATTTTTCCTTTGCCTGACACGGAGACAGCCCAGAGGGCTATCCCACAAGTCTATTTCTAAGCTGAGGGGATTTGAGCGATCGAGAAAAATGCACAAGTTCAGAATTCTCCTGAACTCCTGAACTCCTGAACTTTTGAACTACTTTCAAGTTCTGCATACCATTTTTGCAGCACTAGGCGATGAATTTCGCGCCAAGGAACCCAATTTTCCCTAGCTAATCGGGCGCAATCTTCATATTCTGGTTGCACGTTCGATATCTTTCCATCGATCGTCGCAATTTTCACCCGTACTACCCCATATTGAGTTTCGATTTCGTGAATTTCTCTAGGCAAAATCGATCGCTCTTGGATAGAACGGCGAATACCTAGAGTAGTAGTTTCGCGAAATAAAACCGCCTCGCAAGCCGAGATCTTTTCAGGCGGACAAATCGCTGTCAGTAGCACGCCAGGGCGAGATTTCTTCATGCCGATCGCTTGAGTAAATACATCCACGGCCCCAGCCGCAAATAGGGCATCGAATACATAACCGATCGCTTGGGGACTGAGATCGTCAATTTGGGTTTCTAGCAGCGCGATCGTCTCAATTTTCTCATCCCCCCATCCCCCCATCTCCCCATCTCCCCCTCTCACCCTCTCCCCAATCCAGAGGCGCAAAATGTTGGGAACGGGCAACTCGATAGAACCCGCACCCAATCCTACGCGATCGATCGTCATCGCTGGGGGCGAACCGAAACTAGTAGCGAGGGTGACTGCGATCGCTGCCCCTGTAGGCGTTACCAATTCCTTATCGATGCCATTGTTGTAAACAGGCACCTGACGCGATGCCCACAACTTCAACACTGCTGGTACGGGAACGGGCAATCGTCCGTGTGCTGCCTTTACAGTACCGCCACCCGTGGGGAATGCCGAACAATAAATTCGATCGATTCCCAACCAATCTAAGCCCAGGCAAGTACCGACGATATCGACAATGGCATCTACTGCCCCAACTTCATGAAAATGCACCTGAGTTGGAGGCACTCCATGTACTGCCCCTTCTGCTACTGCCAAACGTCGAAATACAGCTAAACTCCACTCAGATGCCCTCGGCGGTAAATCGGCCGCCTCAATTAGTCGTTCGATTTCTGGTAAGTGCCGATGGTGAGGGTGGTGATGGTGATGTTCTGCTAGCGATAAATCTACATGAACTTTCGTTGCCAGTTGACCGTTGCGGTGGACGCTTTCTACCCGTAATTGATACTCTTGGCCAAGACCCAACTTTTTTAGTCTTTCAATTAGATATTCTGCCGGAACTCCCGCATCGACTAGCGCCCCCAAACACATATCGCCAGCAATTCCCGTCGGACATTCTAAATAAGCCACTTTATTCATCGTTCAGAAGTTTAGAAGTTCAGGAGTTCAGGAGTTCAGAGGTTGAGGAAGTGTTAAGTGTGGAGTATTAAGTGAATAATTCCTCCTTGTCTCCCTTGTCTCTCTTGTCTCCCCATCTCCCCATCTCCCCATCTCCTTATGGCTACTGTATACACCGTTCACCCAGATACGCCGCAAGCGCGGCAAATAGAAAAGATTGTAGATGCCCTGCAACGAGGGGCAGTGATGTTATATCCGACCGATACCGTGTACGCGATCGGCTGCGATCTTAATGTGAAGTCAGCATTGGAGCGCGTCAGGCGCATCAAGCAACTATCCAATGATAAACCGTTGACCTTTCTGTGTCCTTCTTTATCAAATATCGCTCAATACGCTTTAGTCAGCGACGGGGCTTATCGCTTGATGAGAAGTTTAATTCCAGGCCCGTACACTTTTATTTTGCCTGCTACCAAGTTAGTTCCTAAGTTAGTGCAAAATCCTAAACGCAAAACTACAGGAATTCGCGTTCCCGACCATCCAGTATGTTTGGCTTTACTAGAGGTGCTAGGAAATCCCATTATCTCGACCTCAGCCCACCCTATAGATGAAGACGGAAACGCCAATGGGATGGCGATCGAACGAGCGCTATTATTTGACAAATTCGATAGTGTGGTCGATCTGATCGTAGACGATGGTTCGGAACCAGGATATCGCGGCTCGACGATTCTAGATTTTACCGGCCCCGAACCGATCGCTATTCGGCAAGGCTTGGGATGGGAGGAAATTGAAGATTGGGCGATCGCTTCGGAAATTGCCAGTTAACGTCAGTTCGGGCGATCGCTGAACTTTTGTAAAGACGCGAGATCTCGCGTCTCTACAACTCAATTAGGGTTTTTTCTCTGTCTTCGATCGGCTATTGCCCTAATCTGCGATCGAGTTCTGACGAAACTTTTGGTTACAATGCTTTACATAGACTCAAAATAATCTTTGCCAGCCAGTAGGAGCTTTGATGGATAAGCCAGCCACCGGAAAGTTTTCTGCAACCGCCAACCCAGCATCGGCTGAGACTGTCACGGTGGAATACGAGGTGGTGTCAGAACCGCTTGGATCGCTAGAAAAATTAAACAAAGACATTCACTTTTACGAAGAAACGCTGCACTACGATCCGGTAGCGATCGCCGATTATTACCAACAGCGTCCCCTACAGGTGTGGTGGCGATTTTTGAATATTTTGCTGCCTTTTGTCAGCTTTACTTTGGGTTTGTGGTTCGATCGCAAAACTAACCGCGCCGAAAAAAATTCTCGCCGTCGGGCCATCCAGTTGCGGAAAATGCTCACTAACCTGGGGCCGGCCTACATTAAAATCGGTCAAGCTCTCTCCACCAGACCGGATTTAGCTCCTGGTGCTTATTTAGAAGAATTAGCCAAATTACAAGATCAATTGCCGCCATTTCCTAACGAAATCGCTTTTCGCTGTATTGAAAATGAATTAGGCGATCGACCCGACGAAATTTATGAAGAACTGACTCCCAATCCGGTAGCCGCTGCTTCTCTCGGCCAAGTTTACAAAGGTCGGCTCAAAACTGGGGAAGTCGTTGCCGTCAAGGTGCAAAGACCTGGATTGAGAGAAAGAATTACTTTAGATGTTTATATTTTGCGCGGATTGGCTGCTTGGGCGAAAAAAAGTTTCAAAGTCGTGCGCAGCGATTTAGTCGGCATCATGGATGAATTTGCCGCCCGCATCTTTGAAGAAATGGACTACTTCCAAGAAGGGCACAACGCCGAACGATTTGCCCATCTCTACGGCCATCTACCAGATATTTACATTCCTAAAATTTATTGGGAATACACCAGTCGGCGAGTGCTGACGATGGAATGGATCGTCGGGACGAAGCTGACTAACGTGCAGGCACTCCGAGAACAAGGAATCGATGCGACTCATGTAATTAACGTTGGCGTGCAGTGTTCCTTGCGGCAATTATTAGAACATGGCTTTTTTCATGCCGATCCCCATCCCGGAAACTTGTTAGTCATGCCCAACGGTCATCTAGCGTATCTAGATTTTGGGATGATGAGCGAAGTCAGACCCTATCAACGTTATGGGCTGATTGAAGCCGTCGTTCACATGGTCAACCGCGACTTTGAAGGGCTGGCTGAAGACTACGTGAAGTTAGAATTTTTAACTCCAGATACCGACTTAACCCCGATTATCCCAGCCTTAGCTGGCATCTTTAGCAACGCCTTGGGAGCCAGCGTTGCCGAACTGAATTTCAAAAGCATCACCGATCAGATGTCGGATTTGATGTATGAATATCCCTTCCGGGTTCCCGCCTATTACGCCCTGATTATTCGCTGTTTGGTAACTTTAGAAGGCATGGCGATCGGCATCGATCCGAATTTTAAGGTTCTCAGTAAAGCTTATCCTTATATTGCCAAACGCTTGTTAACCGATCCGTCGCCAGAATTGCGTACCTCTTTGCAAGAACTTCTATTCAAAGATGGCAGTTTCCGTTGGAATCGCTTAGAAAATTTATTGCGTAACGCCAAAAGTAGCGAAGATTACGACTTACAGCAGGCACTCGACCAAACTTTAGAATTTCTCTTTTCCGATCGCGGCGCATTTATTCGAGAAAACTTAGTCGAAGAGATTGTCAAAAATTTAGATAATTTGGGGCAGGAAACTCTCGATCGAGTAACGAATTCTCTGAAACAACAATTGGGTTTTGCTAGCAATAAATCTGTTAAAACCACAGATTCTCCCCAAAGCGTAGAGCAGTTCAAACGAATTTGGGGCATTCTGCAAGAAACTCGCGGTTTCGATCCCTGGCAGTTGTTACCAATAATTCCCCAACTGTTAGCCAAATCGGAAACTCAACAAATGGGACAGAAAATTGCTGGTCGGTTAGCTCAAAGAGTAGCAGCTAGGCTGATTCGGGAAGTTTTGATCGACGATACTCCTAAAGTTTTGGAATTCCCTCAAAACGGCCATCCAGCACCCGATCGCTCTTTACCGCCAGCAAAATAGAGATATCTAGACTCATACTAAATCCGGTCGTCATGAATCTAGCCCTCACCCCGTCCTGGCGGACACCCCTCTCCCAAGCTTGGGAGAGGGGACGGGGGTGAGGGCAAACCAGGTTATGCTAAGTCGATTTGGGCTTACAAGAGGCGAGTAAATTCTAGAGGCAAGCCATCAGCATCAGCAATAAAAGCGACTTCATAAACGCGATCGCTTATCATTTGTTGCGTCGGTTTCAACAGTACCTTCAAAGGTTGAAACTGTTCTGGTTCTTCTCGTGCAGCTTCAGCAAACCTCTGTTCGAGCGCATCGAGCCAACCGGGAAGATCGACTGTTAGATCGGTGATGTCGAAGGATAAATGATAATAACCCACATAATGCTCGTCTCCAAAGGCATCTGGCGCGGGTTTGGGTTGAGGAATTTGGATTAACTCAATTCGTCCGCCTAAGCCTTCCATCCAGCAGGCCAAGGTGATACCAGCGGTGAAACGATCGCTGACTGTAAATCCTAGCAGCTCGTAGAAAGCGATCGCTCGATGGATATTTGCAGTGCGGATGGCAGTGTGGTGCATGAGAAAGAGTGTAAGAGTTTAGCAATTCGGTAGTAGATCCAAGATCCGGACAAGAGCTAGTTATGTTTGCTGCACGCAGTTAATGTCAAATCAAACCCGCTCTGCCACACCATTTAATTATGGCGAACGGAGTGGATTCGCGATCGCAACAAGTCAAACCAGCACTACCAGTAACAGGAATTGCGTGCTTAGTAAGAACGTATAGCACCAGGGCGATCGAGAATTTATGCTATTACATTAAAAATGGCATTAGCTTCTCGCCCCTGCTAAATTTCTCCTTTATTAGGCAATGCGAACTATGGCAACTACTACATCGCTCTTTTTCCCTTCGTGCTGATGTACCTTTTGTAACTGTTTATTGGCAATTACAGCCCTAAGATCTCTTTATATGCCATTTTTCAGCATATGCTTGACTAAATTGTCTTTTAACATTAACTGGCGCAAAACTTCTATTAAATATGCTTGTGCTTCTTCTTGGCTCAAACCTTGAATTTGCTGTTGGTAGACTTTCAGATTGAATTGTTGTTCCAAAGTTAGTCCGATTGGCAAATCCATCCTTCACTCCTCACCGATCGATATATGTAGCTGTAACCATTTTATAAAAAAATGTAAATCTATATTGACATAATGCCCTTTAGACCCTCGGTAGTCAAGACTACAAAATTTGCTGACAATGGCAATGACCGAAACAATTGTCAATTCGCCCTTGTCAATTCGCAATTAAAATCCGTCTCCATCCAATTGAATAATTGGAAATTAGTGGGTTCTGGGCAACCATTGAAAGAAAATTGCGAATTGTAAATTGGTTATTGCGAATTGGCTTGACCTCACCAAACCCGACGATCGAGAACGAGTTAGAGTAATTACATGGACGCAATGCAATTTTTTCAACTCAGTAGTGGCAAGTGGCGATCGCAACGGACGACACACCATCTCCCTTTCAGACGAGCCGAAAGCGGAGAATCAGATATTTTGGTCAAAGCTTTAGGGGCTGACGATCCGCAAGTAATTGAGATTTGTCAGTTGCACGAGGTCGATCCTAGCTCGGCAGCGGGCGGTTGCTTTGTCAGTTGGGAAGGTTCGATGTCTTGGGACAGAGAAAACGAAGAAAACCATCAAGGCACAACCGTATTCGTCTTAGTCCCAGATCGAGATAATCCCCGCCAAGGGCAATTACTCAGAGAAAGAGGCTACGCCGAAATCATGCCTGTAATCGGTCAGTATCACATGGACGACGACGGCGGATTAGTGCTGACAACTGAATATGAAACCATGAGCGCTGAAGAACGCTTTTCCTTTCCCAGTCCAGGTATCCGCACGCGAACGAGTACGGTAAAGCGGTTTGGGGGATTTAGCACCGCCTCATTTTGTATCGAAACTCGCATAGAGGCGATCGCCGATCCTGCTAGTAGTGAAGAAGTAACTATTCGATCGACAAAGGATGTCTTGGAATCTCAACGAGTTGGGTCGGTCTTGGGGTGGTGAAGTCATGCCGGATGTAGGCTCTATCGGCCGCCGCTGGCAAGATCGAGAACCAGCAATTATCCCCTCTCACCTCTTCAACAATTACAGATCGAACATCTACACCAAATCCCTAGAACGCGGTTCTGAGTATTTAGAGGCGGTGCGGTGCTTGGCTTTGATGCCCAGTATGGTAGATGTAATCGAAGATCGGATACTGCGCGATCGCCTTTGTGCTTGGATCGGTACTTATATTGATGCTATTAATGCCGAACTTCAAGCTTGTCTGGAAATGTGTCATGCTTGCTTTCACGCTCCAGAACGTCGATCGATTCAAATTCTGGCAGCGCCTCTAGCCTCCAGATTTGGCCTTGATGGCTCGTGCAATATCGAGAGCGATCCAGTTACAATTCTCATTGATGTCGGGCGCGTAGCACCCTCAGATTGGTTAAAGCTAGTCGCCCATGAATACGCCCACGCTCATTTAGGTTCCCCAGGACACGATCGGCGTTTCCTAGCTATTCTAGAGCATTTATGTTTAGGACTAGGAATGCAACCGCCATCATTTTCCTCAGAGATCTCTGTAACCGAAATGGCAGCTAGGTTGCAAAATTGGCCCGATTGTCGATCGCTCCCCGATCCTCTAGCATTTTGGATGGGCAAGCAGTAAGTCAATTTCAATTCGCAGTTTTCAATTCGCAATTCGCAAAATAGGAAATATATCTAATTTCTAGCTGGCGTAGGCAAGCTGTTTGCGCAGATCTGCCACTTTAAGGGTTAGCATTTGAGATTTACACCTAACAACAGGTACTTCTTGATGGCAATGCCGACAAAACCAATAAATTTCGTTAGAGCGGATGTGGCGCAGCAACAAATGAGAACATAAGGGACAAGCATCAGTGTGAGTATGATTCATTTCTAGAACTCGCTAACCTCCATATACAGATACAAGGGTTTTTCAGCCAATTTCGGAATTCTTCACCCAAATTCACTGACCTCCGCAAAAAGATCGACAATGAAAGATGAGCGAGGTGAGAGGGCAAGAGGGCGAGAGGGCGAGAGGGCGAGCAGAGAATTTATTAACTCAACACTCAACACTCAACACTTCACACTTCCTAAACTCCTAAACTCCTAAACTCCCGAACTCCTTCTTTATGCTTCCTCGCAGCCATATTCGTAATATCGGGATCTCGGCTCACATCGATGCCGGAAAAACTACCCTATCCGAGCGGATGCTTTACTACACGGGTAAAATCCACAAGATCCAAGAAGTGGGCGACTATGGCGGCGCGACTATGGACTATATGGAGTTGGAACGAGAAAAGGGAATTACCATTACCTCGGCTGCAATTACCTGTTTCTGGCACGATACCCAGATTAACTTAATCGACACTCCCGGTCATGTGGACTTTACGATCGAAGTCGAGCGATCGCTTAGAGTCCTCGATGGGGCGATTATGGTACTAGATGGGGTGGCGGGGGTGCAATCCCAAACCTTGACGGTAGATAGGCAGATCAAACGGTATCGCGTCCCCTGTATTGCTTTTATTAATAAACTCGATCGCGCTGGTGCTAACCCCTTCCGAGCGGTAGAATCTCTGCGAGACAAACTCGGTTTAAATCCCTTACTGTTGCAATATCCGATTGGGATGGAAGATGAGTTTGCTGGTGTTGTCGATTTAATCGAGATGGTAGCCAACTACTTTGAAGGGGAAAATGGCGAACATCAGTTTAGTCAACCGATTCCCACGGATTTGCAAACCGAAGCGCAAGCAGCACGAGAGAAATTGCTCGATCGCATTTCGATCCACTCGGAAGAGATGATGGGGCAGTTACTCGCTGGGGAAGAAGTACCCAAACAAACGATTTGGGAAGCAATTCGCCAAGGGACTTTAAGCCGCGAATTTATTCCGGTATTGATGGGTTCGGCGTTGAAAAATAAGGGGGTGCAAAATTTACTCGATGCGATCGATCTCTATTTACCTTCTCCTCTAGAAAGAGAAGTCATCACCGCTACTGATGTGGCTACCGAGAAGGAAGTCAAAGTTTATCCCGAACCTTCAGATCCATTAGTAGCTTTAGCCTTCAAACTAACTGACGATGAATTCGGTCAGCTTACTTATGCTCGCATCTATGCTGGCACTTTAAACCAAGGCGATCGCCTCTACAACAGTCGCACTAAAAAAAATATCCGCGTCAGCCGCATTGTCAGAATTGAAGCAGACAAGCGCCAAGAACTCAAATCGGCCTCGGCTGGAGAAATTGTGGGGTTATTGGGGGTAGATTGCGCTTCTGGCGATACCCTATGTTCTCCTGGAACCAATCTTTCTTTAGAAGGGATATTCGTTCCAGAACCCGTAATGGCAATCGCGATAACCCCTAAAAGTCAGGAAGATAGCGATCGCATTGCCAAAGCCTTACACCGCTTCGTCCGCGAAGATCCGACTTTGCACGTCAGCAACGATCCAGAATCGAATAAAACCCTAATTTCGGGGATGGGGGAACTGCACCTAGATATTTACTTGGAACGGATGAGACGGGAATACCACGCTGAAGCTTACGTCAGTCCACCAGCGGTGGCTTATCGAGAGACGATTACCCAACCCGCCCAATTCGACTACACCTTAAGAAAACAAACTGGCACTGCCGGACAATACGCCCAAGTTATAGGTCGTTTAGAACCGTGTAAAGAGCCATTTCTATTTGAAAATCGGGTAGTTGGTGGAGCAATTCCCCCTCAATTCATCCCCGCTTGCGATCGAGGATTTCGCGATGCACTTGCTACTGGATGGCTCAAAGGTTATCCCATTATTGGGGTAAAAGCGATTCTGACAGGCGGTTCTTTTCATCCCTTCGACTCTTCTGAAGTTGCGTTTCGTTATGCGGCTAGAGTGGCATTTGAAGAAGGATTTGCTCGTGCCAAACCGACATTATTAGAACCGATGATGTTGTTAGAAGTAGAGACACCGATCGAATTTTTAGGAAGAATTCAGGGCAAATTATTATCGCGTCGCGCTTTGTTGTTGGGATCGGAAGCTAGAGACAACGATCTGATTATTCGGGCCGAAGTACCGCTAGCTGAAATGTTTGGTTATTCCACAGAATTGCGATCGCTCTCACAAGGGATGGCAACTTTTTCGATGGAATTTGCCGAATATCGACCCTTACCTGAAAACCTTTTGAACGAGATCCGATGAAACTTAGATCGGACAGCAAAAATCAGATAACCCAAAGATACACTTCCAGACTTTTCGAGAATATTCAATACAATTCCAAGCAATGCAAGTTAGGATTGCTCAGAAGTTCCTGAATCGCCACTACTCCAGCACGCAGTAAAGTCTCAACTTGGTTAGTTGGTGCATTTCCACAGCGTAACCATACAACTTTAGGAGGAGAGCCATATAAGTGGCTTCTCTCCGCAAAGTCTACATCTTGGGTAACGATGCAAAAGTCATTTACTTTAGCAAATTCCCAGATATCGGTATCAGTTTTATCTTCCAGATCGTGAAACTGGACATGGCTTGCAGCAGGGTAAAGATCGGCCAATCGCATTACCAATTTCCGACTCAAATTTTGGTCGAAAAGCAGTTTCAAGCAGCACCTACCGAAACAGCTAGACGATGTTCTCGATCGGCAGCAAATTCTAGACAAGCTCTAATATCTTCTTCTGTCAACTCAGGGAAGTCTTCTAGAATTTCGGCATGAGACATCCCAGCCGCTAGCCAGCCTAAAACATCGTAAACCGTAATTCGCATCCGACGAATGCAGGGTTTACCTCCTCGCTTATCCGGCTCGATCGTAATAATATTGTGATAGTTCATAGTTATTGAAACCTGTATAGAGATCGTCGTCATCTATTTTTACTTCGCCACCCTTGCCGATCGCAAGTGTAATAAGGAAAGAAACTCTACTAATTCAACTAAGCCTTCGGCGATCGCACTTCAACTTTCAGGGAAGTTTTTGTAACACAACACTTCCCGATCGCTTCGAGGTGATGCCCCTCAGCAAAGCTACATAAAGTTGCCGAAGTTGCACAACTTGGTTAACCTAAAAATAGGAACTCGATCGAGATCGACCGTGAAAACTGAAACTTTAGTCAAAAAAGTGCATCAGGCGACACCAGCGGCACAAAAACTGATCGCCCAGATTCTCGACGCGCCGCTGCCCCTCCAGCATTCTTTATCGGCAGCCTTATTAGAGATCGAGAAAAAGAAAGCCTCTATCGAGTTCTGGCAAGCTGTCGTCGATGTCGCCGTAGAAGTCAGTAAAGAGGTAGCCATTCCTCCCGATTTATCCCAAAAAGATCCGTTTGCCAGGATAGTAGCAGTGTTAACCGCCAAAGAAGCACTCGATAAATTAGCCCCATCCGACCCCCTGGCAACCGCCCGCCTCAAAGGAGTTACCGTCAAACGCGATTTGCTGTATCGAGACGGTCAACCCTTAACTAGCGAAGAAGTAGCCTCGCTGCTGCACCTAACTCGCCAAGCTGTAGACAAGCGGCGGAGAAACGATCGACTGTTAGCTGTCTCGCTGGGGCGACGGGGCTACCTCTACCCAGTCTGGCAGTTCCATGAAGGCAAAGTGTTACCCGGACTAGAGCGAGTGCTGGCCGAACTGAGGTCATACGACCCTTGGACGCAGTTAATCTTCTTCCAAACTGGGGATATGCGTTTAGATGGAGACATTCCTCTAGAACGGCTCCAATCTGGGGAGATCGATCGCGTAGTTTGGGCAGCTTCTTGTTATGGCCAGCAAATCGCAGCCTAAAGACCCCTTAATACCACATCCCGATCCGCCTCCAGATTTTCCTACCCGGACTCTACCTGTAGTTGAGAGTACCGGCCCTTGGTATCGATTAAATCCAGTGTCGCATTCTTCCGCTCTTTACTTCGATCGCAGCGGTCGAGGACGGTTTGACGGTCCGACGCAAGGTTACGGCATTCTCTATGCGGGCGAAGATGAATATGCCGCTTTCATCGAGTGTTACGGTCGAGTGCATGGGGCGCGAGGGGTGGCGGAAGCGGTACTGAAGCAAAGAAACTTGTTTGCCATCGCCTCCGCTCGTCCCTTGGTGCTAGTCGATCTAACGGGCAGTAATTTAGTGAAGCTAGGGGCTGATGCCAGAATATCTTCTGGCTCTTACAGTATTGCCCGTGCTTGGGCGCAGGCTATTTGGCAGCATCCCCTCCAGGTAGACGGAGTAAGGTATCGTTCGCGTCATGATGATGAGCGCCTCTGCTGTGGATTGTTCGATCGAGTTCGACCTCATCTAAGCGAACAGAATTTAGGTAATTTGGTTGACAGCCATCCGTTGCTGTTGTCAGAAATCTTGGCTAGGTACGATTACGGCTTACTTTAGAGACGTGAATTCGTCAATTCGCATCCGTCGAATACAGGGTTTACCTCCTCGCTTATCCGGCTCGATCGTAATAATATTGCGATCGTTCATAATCAAGCTTGACTTAGCTAATGAGGCAGCAAGAAGAAGATGAAGGATGGCAGGATAAAAAATATAAAAATCGATCGCGACCCCGAAGGTAGCCAAGTTAAAGCCTTTCAAACCGTGCATGAAGCTTACCAATTTCTTCAGAGCTTGGGAGCGTCACAAAAGCTAATTCTTCATGTCAAATTGGTTGGGGAAGCGGCTGATTTGTTAATTTCAAAGCTGCACGAATTACGAGTACGGTTCGATGAAAAATATTTTCGCTTGGGCGTGGTGTTTCATGACGCGGGTAAGATTCTGCATCCAGAAGAGTTGAACGCTAAAGGTAATAATCACGAGCCTGACGGCGAGAAGTTGTTACTCGCTAATGGAGTCGATCGAAAGCTGGCTCGATGTTGTCGTTCTCACGGTCGATGGCAAACCATGGAATGTTCTCTTGAAGAGTTATTAGTTGCCTTGGCAGATACGCTGTGGAAAGGCAAGCGCGATCGCCAACTAGAAGATTCGATCGTTAATAGATTAGCGACACAATGTAATAAAGATTATTGGGAGCTTTTTGTCGAAATAGATTCCTGTTTTGAGGCAATTGCTTCAGATGGTGACTCAAGACTATTGCGCAGTCAAGCCGCATAATGAATAAAATCAACAGGTATTTTAATGACTTCTAAATAACAAAGTCGCGATCGCTTTTCTCTAGAGATGAAACATTCAAAAGTCTTGGCTGGTTTAATGGGTTTATGCGTAGGAGATGCTCTTGGCGTTCCGGTTGAATTTTCTAGCCGCGAAGAACGAACCCAAGATCCTGTTGTCGATATGAACGGTCAAAATTCTTGGCACGAACTTCCGGGTACTTGGTCTGATGATAGTTCTCTAACCTTCTGTTTGGCTGGCTCTTTATGCAACGGCTTTTCGCTAACAGCGATCGCAGATTCTTTTTGTCGCTGGTACTACGATCGAGAATGGACTGCACGAGGAAAAGTATTTGACATTGGCATTACCACCCAAATGGCAATTGAAAAACTCCGTAAGGTAGGCATCCTGCCATTGGTGTCAACTTAAGGCTAGGGCCATTGCTGGGCCTTGCTCTTCAGCGCCAACCGCCAGGGGTTCAAAACCCCTGGCTAATAGTACAAGTCCATTAAAATGGACTAACTTGACCTCAGTTTAGTCCTCTTATGGAAGTTAAAAAAATAATGGGGTAATTCTTGTGGGATAGCCCTCTGGGCTGTCCCACAAGATGCCCGCCCCACAATTACCGAATTTAATTCTTAACCTTCATTAGAGGACTTTAGCTATGAGGCAGGGGTTTTCAACCCCTGACGGATGAAGGCTTTGACCGTTAACTTGACACCAATGGCATCGAAGCCTGCCTTTGAATTTAGTTTCTGGAGAGGTCTAATAGCGTTGGCGTAGCCAGTGCGTAGCGCGTAGCGCACGTATCCCCAGCAAAAAATTTTTTCGACTAGATTCCGGAAAATCACTTTCTGCCTCGGTAGTAAGTGGATGAAACCAATTTATCGACTAGCCCGTCATAGATTAATACTGTCTGGGATAAAAATCTCGATCGACTTACTTAGAGTGACTTTTGAGTAAAGTTTTGATATAATGAGGTGTTTTCTATTTTTTCCATACAGTAGAATTACAAAAATTGACTGGTATAGACAGGGAGTCTGAAACTACTATGAAACTGCGGTTGTTTGCCCAAGTGCTGGCTGGTGTAGCGATCGCCCTCGGCAGCGCCACCGCGATCGAGCAGCCAAGCTACGCCCAAAGCGACAAATTCTATTGCGGCATGAGCCAAGGAAAACCAGCCACGATCGTCCGCACCTCCCGAGGTTCCAGGGCGCTAATTCAGTGGACTGATACCTCGTTTGGTAAGTATACTCCTCAAGTGCGGTGTGAAAGGATATCCACCAGATTCAGGGAATTTTACAACAACGGCACGCTCAAGTATCTACGCGCCGGTCGCCAGAGAAATCAACCAGTGCTATGCGTAGCAGGCTATCAAGGCGGTCCTTGCTTGGCTAACGGAGTGTTAATTACCCTCAAGCCGACCTCGAATCCAGTTTTGGTATTGCAAAGCCTGAGAGATTTTCAAGGAAGTGCTCGTGCTAGACCGATCGAACTGGCTGGAGATAACAAAGATAATCTAATTACTTACAACGCCCAGCAAGACGCTGCCTATCTAGATATAGGCAAGATGTTACTGGTAGCCGAATCGCCAACTACCCCTACCTCCTGCCCGCCAGGAGTCGCCCTCTGGGAATGTTAAGCTAATCGGACGTTTAACCTGATGGATTGGCGCTTGCTAATGTTAGTCGTCGGTATTGGTGGCGTATCAGTTTCGCCGCCATTACCGACTGCCCATCTTCAGGTTCCAGTGGAGAAGCCAGCGACGGTAACATCAAAACAGCAATTGCAGCAACTAGCGAAGTCAATTACCGTCAAAGTTCTATCTAAAGGCTTTTTGGGTTCGGGAATTTTAATCGAGAGAGAAGATGGGGTTTATACCGTTCTGACTAACGCTCACGTCCTCAGATCGGGAGAATCTCCCTATCAGATCGAAACCCCTGACGGACAAGTCCATTCAGCTTGGGTCGAGCGGCGATCGATCGCCGCCTTAAAAGGTAACGACTTAGCTTTATTGCAGTTTCGGACTTCTAAGACCTACAAAATTGCCTCTCTTGGTTCGGCATCGGCTTTAAAAGCGGGTGGTGAAGTTTTCGCCGCTGGCTTCCCATTTGAATCAGATACTAACCGCGATCGAGGATTTGTTTTTCGCCAAGGTCAGGTGACATTAGTATTAGACAAAGCTTTAGAGGGTGGTTATCGCATTGGATATACCAACGATATCGAAAAGGGTATGAGCGGAGGCCCGTTGGTAAATCTGGCCGGTGAAGTAGTAGCTATCAATGGTATGCACGCCGAGCCTCTATGGGGCGAGCCTTACGTTTATCAAGATGGAGTCGAGCCGTCTGCGCCCCAGAAGAAACAGTTCAGTCAATATAGCTGGGGGATTCCCGTCGATACGTTCGAGCAGCTAGTCCCTCGTTCTTTCAGACAGAAAGCTTCTGAAGTGAAATAAAGAGCGATCGCGCTTGTTGGTGTTTTTGGAGAAATGGCGATCGCCCATCAGGAGTATTGGTTTCATAGCACAAGAGAGCGATCGCTCACATCAAGAATTTATTTTATGCTAAAAATCCTTGGTGGGTAGCCGTCCAAACCGTCCAAGCATCTACTAAAAGAAGTAGAAAACTGCATCCGAGCAAAATTAAGTACATCCAAGGTTGCGATAGAGGACGGATATCTGCGGTATCAATTCCTGTTCTTGTCTGCACGAACTCTAAGAGCTTCTTAAAACCAACTATCCGCATTGGTAATAAGTAACCTGCGCCCGATTTACTCAGAAAATAATAAACTAAACCGCCTTGCCCCGTAGTTCTCATTTTTAAGTCTTTCACCTCAGACCAAGGCAAGCGCCAGCCCTGGCGGAAAAATTGGGGAACCCAACCAGGATAGTTAACGGCGATCGCTTCTGCATCTACTGTAACTCGTTCGCTCAACGCACCATAGAGAGCGATCGCGCCCAAGCCGATTCCCACCCACAACAGCCAAGCTGGAATCGGTGCCGCAGTAACTTGAGTCAGAAAGGGTAAGGGAATAGTTAAACCTGCGTACAGGCAAAATAAAGTCAGGCGAACTAAAGGGGATATGCTAAATGTATATTCACTTTCCAGCATATTTAGTTCCTGGGGTGCGGTTGAGGGCATGAAGTTCTGTTTTGGGGTAAGTCGGATGGAGCTATTGTAGCGATTAAAGCCTGCAACTATTCATTTGCCGCCACAGCCATGTCAGGAGAATTGAAGGGGTGCGGGTGCGGGTTTATGCTCCTGCCAAAACGGTGGTTGATTGTTTTAAGTTTCGCCACCAAGTTGGTTTGGATGTGGCGATTGAAGCCCTGCGATCGTGTTTTCAAGCTAGGGGCTGCACCGTTGATTAAATTTGGCATTACGCGAAGATTTGCCGAATGCAGAACGTGATGCGCCCTTATTTGGAATCACTTTTGAGGGCGACAACATACTTGCCATCTCTAGACTCAGGGCTGAGGTGGGAGAGTGCGAGCGAATTTCGTTCAAATCTGAGTACCATAAGTTTTTTGCTCCTAGGCGAGGCGATCGCTCTCCTGAGCCTCCCAAAACCATTGAGGCGGGCTTTCTTGCTCCTTGTTTCCAAAGCAGTCGGGGGCGTTCGAGGCTCTTTGAGACGAACGAGACGAACAGAAATAACAATCGGGGGTGGCTAAATACTCTGGAGCGGTCTGGTGCCAAGTAGAAGCTGGAAAATCATAGATTCGATCGATCCCAGAGTCTAGCTGAAGAAAACCGCTGACTAGACCGTGGACGATGCCAACAGCGGTGCTGGCACAGATGCTATTCAACCAAAAGACGGCAGGGTCATCGATCGCTTCGAGATAACCAGCACTACCAGCGATCTGCTGGAGATCGGATGAAGCTGACTCCAAAGCTGCCCGCTGCAAATTAATGATATTGCCGCACATCAAACACCAACCACCTCCCAGAGGCGGAACGGTGACGCGACAGTACATCCGAGGCTGGCCGTCGGCTTTGACATCGATGTGAGTTCCCAGACAAATTAGGGGGCGCATATATTTCACCGCTAATTCTTGGGCGATTTGGCGAGAGTAATGATTGTCAGTTGCTACCACTATCAGATCGCAAGCGGCAATTTCTCCCGGTACGGTTGACGACGAGAGCGCCGCTGGTACGGCGGTAACGCTAGACCCCGTGGGATAGATCCGTTTGAGCAGGTATTTGACGTATTCGACCTTGTACCACTGCTGCTCTACCATATTCGGTGTCGCTGCCAGCAGGCGATTGAGGTTGACAGTTTCTAGGCGATCGGGGTCGATTAACACCCAGTTTTTTACCCCTAAGCGCCCCAAAAGTTCGGCGAAAATCGAGCCAATCCCCCCGCAGCCAATTAAGGCTACCGATAGCTGTCCCAACTGTTTTTGAAAGGCGGTGCCAAAGATCTTTTGCCGAGCAAACATTAATTCTGGTGAGGCGATCGCTTCCCTGGTAGCTGCACTTTGGAACCAAGTATGAGAGAAGTTAACGGGGGCGTAAGAGAGTCCTTTTCGATCCCACAGCCGCCATTGAGACTGTTGGAACGATGCGTCAAACACTCCAGAAATTAACCGAGGCTTTTTGGGGAAGTGGCTGGAGAGGAATCTGGCATATTCGGATTCGTAGCGATCGTCAACGTCAGAAAATAAGGCAGGTGTTGGGTGGGCGTGGGTATGAATATGCACCACATGGAGTCCAGGCGATCGCAGATAGGCGTTCAGCAAATATAAGTGAAATTCCTGTTTGAGTACCAACCCGCTAGCGGATTGACGTTCGTAGCAATCGGGAGTCGGAACTACCCAAGCTCTCGGTAGATAGCGAATTTGGCGTTTCGATACTTGGTGGCGCTGACAAAAGAAGAAGCCGATGGTTTCTTCGTTGTGGGTGCGGGCTTGGGACATCGCTTGGCAGAATTGCTGCCACATTTGAGGCGGAATTTGTAAATAAATTTCTGGGGAATTGTCTGGTTGGTGCATAGCTATTTCGAGGTGGGAATATACGAGTTTCAACTGTCAGCAGAAACCGATCGCATTTTGTTTTTAGGTGCAACATATCCTGGGTAGGGGACGGGGCGTATAAAGTCCGCCGTGCGACGACGGACACAGCCCCTCCGCAATGCATTGCGCCCCTACAGGGAATTGGTGTGTAGCAGGTATGCGAGCAAAATGGTATCAAGTCCATTGAAATGGACTAATGAACTAAATTACCCAGAGATCGGCAGTCCTCTTATGGAAGTTAAAAAAATAATTGGGTAATTCTTGTGGGATAGCCCTCTGGGCTGTCCCAATGGGGCGGGCAGGATGCCCACCCCACAATTACCGAATTTAATTCTTAACCTTCATTAGAGGACTTTCGCTTTGAGGCAGGGGTTTTCAACCCCTGACGGATCGAGGTTTTGACCGTTAACTTGACACCAATGAATGCATTGCGCCCCTACAGGGAATTCATATGTAACAGGATTTAGCAAAATGCTATGAAGTCGATCGCCGCAGAAAGAGGACTATTGCCTAAGTACAGTTAGTATCAGTCATCGCTATTGATGGCGTGACGGGCGGTGACGAACAAAGTCGCCAAATTATGTCCTTTTTCGGGCTGGTTGCCGGGTCGCCAAGAATTGAGCCAGCGGTCTTGATTGAATCCTCCCCCTAGTCCGACGCAGTACCAGTACCAGCCGCGATCGCTTAGAAACGGTGCGCCGTAGTAACTCTGTCGGGTAAAGTGATGATCTCCTTCGCCGACGGTACTCCAGGGATAATTTAGATAGCAGCCGATGGGGGGCAGTCGCGGGTAGTCTGGCGGTAAGAGAAATAACACGTCGGAATTAGAAACCTTAAACTTCTTGGAAGATAAAGGCATTCCTTTGACTAAAACGGCGGTGTATTGGATCTCCCCAACAGTTTTGCGACCGACGATAATATTCTTGGCGACTTTTTCTAGGAGTTTGAGTTCTTCTAGCAGTCGAGAACTGGGGAGAAATTCGGGTCGAGCGCGATCGATTGTGACTGTCATTCGATTTTGGATTTTGGATTTTGGATTTTGGATTGTCTGCGTTCGGAAGGATTCATTTGGTGGTTAACCTTTAACTATTTTTGGTACTGTCCAAACTTTCGAGCCTTCTTTGAGGGCTTCTGTATCTTTTAAGGGTCTAGTGCCGCTAAAGCCTTCTTCCATCACGTCATCTTGACCGATTTCTGGCAGTTTAGCCCGCAAATCTTCTACCGTCGCACCTGTGGGTAAATCGACTAATTTGCCGTTGACAATTGCTCTCACTTTTGACCTCCAATTTTTAAAGAAACTAACGGGATGAATTCGCTTTAGCGGGATCGAGATGGTAAATTTAATTCGATCGATTGAGCTTGTTGGCGAGCCTGGGGGCGGAGCGGGCAAGATGATTTCCAGGTCAGACTCCAGCCCAAGCCGCTGAAACCGATGACGCTGGCTAAGGTGAGAAAACATAACCGCTTCGCGATTTTTTGCTCGATTTGTTGCAAATTGGTGGGAATGAGAGCGAATTTAGTTTTATCCCAAGAGACGAGATAGGATTGCAAAGCTCTTAGTTGTTCGCTCTGTTCTTGGGCTATGGTCGAGAGATGTTCGCGATCTTTGGCGATTTCCTCTAGTTGACCGATGATTCGATCGGAATCATCTCGATAATGTTTAATCAATTTGCCATTGTTTGTTTGCACGATCGATTGCTCCTGTAAAACAAATAAACTGCATCTAGCGATCGGAATTAACTCGGATCGAGTTGTGATATCAAATCCGATTTTCATACCATCCATTCAGCCCTCACCCCCAACCCCTCTCCCTTGGGAGAGGGGAGCCGGAGGCTCATTGAGGGAAAGAGGGTTTTGGAAACCGGACTTGGTATGAATTGAGGTTCAAAAAGGCAGAGGGTAGACGCTCGATCTGAACCAGGTTTTTGGTTGTCTTCAGGGATCAGTCGAAGACATTTGAGTGACCGATGCGGTGATAGTTTTGATTTTCATTGTGTTGGGGAAGTTCATCAAATACTGCTACTAGATCGACGACGCTATTGGCAGCATTTTTTAGTTCGTTTCCGAGAGATTGTTCGACGGAGGCGACTTCAACTCTCATTCCCCGTCTTCTGAGTTTTTCAGCGAGATAGGCAAAGTCAGAATCTCCTGTGACTAAGACGACAATATCGGGGCGAATTTCTAAGGCTAATTCAATGGCATCCATCGCCATCACCACATCCACATCGGTTTGGTAATCTTCTCCTTTACTTTTGCCTTCTTTGGCTACGACTAAAAAGCCGCTGCTTTTCGCCCAATAAACGAAGTTCTCTTTGCTTTTTCGCTGCTCTTTAAATTTCTCTTTAGCCGGAGGTAGACCGACGTAAATGACCATTTCTACTAGTTCTCTACCTTCTTTAGGATCGGCTAAATAATCTCGAACCTTTTGCCAATCTAGCTTGCGGTTGAAGCTTTGGGCGGCTAAAAAGGTATTGTCGCTATCGGCAAAAACTAGCACCCGACGAGTTGTTCCCATAAATTTGTCTGTTGTTTGTTTGTCTGGCTTCTGAATTTATTAAAACCCCCTCTAGGAAACGGGGGCTTCCAGATAGCTAGCAAGCAAAAAAAATCAGGTGGTGCTACCCACCTGAAATCTGTGTTGTTCTTATTTGTCCGAATAATCGGTTTGACTCGATCGGTAGGGATTAAAGATCCGGCAAATTACAACGGTGCTTTTAATTGCGTGTTTCCAACTAATCCGATTTAATCCAATCGGTAGGGCTGCGATCGGAGATGGGTTTTGCTTGTTCGACTTTCGAGTTTCCAACTAATCCGATTTAACCCAATCGGTAGGGGAACAAGAACAAATGTTAAATAGTGGATTTTACATTGCGTTTCCAACTAATCCGATTTAACCCAATCGGTAGGGAGTTCGTCGAGGAGCCTTTACCCCGTAAGGGTTTCAGCCGCCAAATCGACACACCTCTGAAAAACATTATAAATGTAGTGGAAAAAAAAGCCAAGCACCTACCTCAAACCCTTACCCAGTAAGGCATCGACACACCTCAACGAAAAATATAGGGTTTCAGCGATTTGGCGAGGTGTGTCGATTTTTGAGCGAAAACACAGCCTCTCATACCCTCAAACCTAGACCACATAATACTTTGGGGGTGCTTGAGGTTCGCTGCTGCCAATAGTCAACACTCTGGAAACCGCCTCTTCCGAAATCCAATAAAAGCGCACGTTGTCCTCAGACTCCTTAACCCGCTTTTTGACTTGCTGATAGAGTTGTCGCATTTCCTCCAAACTTAAAAAACATTCAAACACCGAAAGCTGGATTCTTTGCCCGTAACCTTCTAAAAACTTAGCCAATTTCGTGCGTCTTTTATCATTAGGAATATCGTAAACCACCACAATTAACATCACACGGGTCTTAAGAAAGGTTCGTACTTGACGGTCGATAACAAACAGCGTTTATATCGTCTTACCTGTAATTGAATCGCCTGACGATATGTAACCGGAGATTGTAAATCGGGATGGGCAACTTCCTCATTCATTCGAGCTTCAAACTGTTTCAGAAATACCCGCCTAGCCGATTGGTTGAGATAAACTCCTCCCGTACTAACCACCAAATCGAAATCTGACGGTTTGAACAGAGAACCATTGATAATCTTTAAAACTAAACCATCAACGATCGGCGATCGAAACTCTTCCATTAAATCGAAAGCCAAATAAGGTTTCTGCTTCTCCCCATAATGAAAATTACCCCAATAGGGAGAAAGCCCTTCGGCGATAATAAAACTTAAGACGTTATTAAATAACAGCGTATACCCAAAGCTCAATAAAGAATTAACCTCATCCGTAGGAGGTTGACGAAACCTTTGAGAAAAACTAAACCGAGAATTAGTAATTAACTTCCCCAAAGCCGGGAAGTATCTAGCCGCAGCAATTCCCTCATAACCGCGCAGGGAATCTAAATTATCTACCACATCCAGGGAATTAATGTCTCGATCGATCCCCTCGATCGCCTTTTCCACTTCTATCAGTTGGCGCTTGCGATTAAACCGCACGAGCAACTGCCTGGAGTTCACCAGCTTGCCAAAAACAACTCCTTTGGAGACGCTAAATTGAAAATAATCATCTTTGCGCCTGTCAATTTGAATTAACTGGCGCTCTACATTAGTCGATTCTTCGCTCCATAAATGACCGTGATATTGCCCCGATTGACTGAGAAACATTACAGGTATTTTTGACTCCAAACAAGTATTAATTACTGGAGTTGATAATTGAATATTGCCAAAAACGAGAATTTGCTCGACTTCTCGCAGCGGCACTTCTAATTTCGGCTTTTCCGCTACGTGAATAATCAAACGCTGATAATCTTTATAAACCGTCGTCCCTTGTTCGATTAAATATATCGCTGCCATTTCTCGATGCCAAGAATTTTTTTGTTCGGAACTCAGATCGCCTTCAATACCTGAAGGTTCGCCAGCAATTTCTGGAGCGATCGCTTCCATTTCTACTGCTAACTTCGCCACCTGGCCTGTTTGTGCTTCTGGTTCCAGGTTGGAAGTTTTTTTTTACTAGGATGAGTTTCGTTCTTTTCCCGGCCGGGTTTCAACTTCTCACTTTTAGCATCTACGGGAAATATGGCATTATCCAAAAAACCATGACCTAAAAACCGAAACCCGCGCTGAAAACTAGTAATTTGAGTTTTCTGAGAGTGCATCATCAAGCCCATATTTTCAAGCAGATCGGCAACTTCTGCATAAGCCGATCGAATTCGCTCTTGACTCTGAGCTAATATCAAAAAGTCATCGGCATAGCGGACTAATTTTAAATCCGAAGCATCGATAAATCGATCGAATTCATCCAGATAAATATTAGCCAGCATGGGCGAAATTACCCCACCTTGAGGAATTCCTTTCTGCGGTAAAACTAATCCCTCAGCGGTTAGTACCCCCACCGAAACCCAAGATTTAATCAGACACAAAATGCCAGGATGTTCTACATATTGGCGAACGGCTTTTAATAATCTTTGATGCTCGATGCGATCGAAAAACTCAACTACATCGGCATCCAAAACCCAACAGTAACCCAAATCTCGCCAGTGGGCGACTTTTTCCACAGCATTTAAATAAGAAAGATTGGGCCGATAAGCAAAACTGGCGGCGGAAAATTTCGACTCGATCGCCGGATAGATCGCGTTCAATAAAGCTTGCTGCACGATGCGATCGCGGACGGTAGGGATTTTCAATTCTCGCTGCCTGCCATCTTTTTTAGGAATAATTACTTGCTTGCAAGGACTGGGTTGATAAGTTCCTTCCTCCACAGCCGATCGCAATTGATAAATATTCAGGGTTTGATTGCTGGCGAAGCGATCGATAGTTTCCCCATCTACCCCGGCACAACCGCGCTTTTCTGCCACCTTTTCCCAAGCGCGTTGAAAATTACTCAAACTGAGAAATTGACTAGCAATTGTTGACATCATTACGTTTTTGAAAGCAGGAGAATAGAGCGATCGCTTGTCGATCGCCTCGGACAAGATCGAAGAGGTGCGTTACGCTGCGCTAACACACCCTACTGGTGTTGGGTTTCACTGGGCTTGTTGGGTTTCACTGCGTTCAACTAGGGCCTACGATCTGTTAATGAGGATATTGAGGAACCAAACTAACTAATAACCGCGCTAAAGCTTGCACCACCGGACGAGAAGATATATCATCTCCTCTTTTAAAAGCGCGAACGGTAGCGATGAGAATGGGAGATTCGATCTCAAGGCGATCGCACTCGTCCTCATCCCTAGAGACGATCGTTGCCACTACGGGTAGTTTGAGAAGTTGACAATACTTTTGCCATCGCTGGCCTTGATGTTGAAGCTCGGCTCGATAGAGGATTACGGCATGAGTCGCTTCGCGTAGGATCTGGCGATTGCATTTAGTAATTTTCCCTCCCGTATCGATGAGGTTGAGAGCGGTGTTAGCACTGCGTACCCAATTAGCGGCCTGGAGAGCGAATGCCATAGTAAACTTAGCTCGGTAATCTGCCTTTAACTTTTGAGCTAGATTGGGGTCGCCTTGGGCAGCGGCGGAATACCAAGAACCCTCGCCATCAGGACAAGCAGTAATTACATAGGGATAGGGTGCTAACTCTAACTGGAAAATCGCTTGTTTTAAACCCTCCCGCAGACAAGACTTGCCTGACTGGGGCGGGCCGCAAAGCACCACCTTGGGAACTTCTATCTGGGGTTCGTCGGTTTCAATTAGTTGTCCGAGGGCATACTTGGGAGATTCGCTAACCGCCACGATGTAAGTTTTCTTGCCCTTAGTCCCAATTTTGGGGTCGCGGATGGCGATCGCCCCATATTTCGCTTCGGGGTAGCAAAGTCGATAGGCGATCGAGTAGGACACAGCGAGAGAGGCTGCGCCGTCAATCTTCAGGAGTTCTCCTCCAGAAAGTTCTCCAGAACTAATGAGCCGTTCCAACTCCAGCCAAGCATCTTCGACCAGGCGATCGCCGTTAACCCGAACTCCTGGAGCAAAGCCGACTCTCAGGGTATCTCCTTCTACCTGCATCCTATAACTCGTCATGCCTTCCACACCAAATTGACAATTAAGCTGGCTAATGCCTCGACTACAGGACTTGAAGAAACCATTTCATCGGGTTGGCGGCGGTGCATCACCCCTTGGATGAATCGATCGTCTTGGGTTTCAATGCGGTCCGATCGAGCTTTTGAGTCGCAACGAACGATCGCCACTATGGGCAGAGAAAGAGACTGACAGAGGTTAACAATTGCTACTTCCTCTTCGTTCTCTTCCGCGACAATAACGACATGAGTGGCTGCTGGCATCAGAATTTGAGCTTCCCGTTCCCCACCTGTTACATCAATGAAATTGATGGCTTCTTTAGTAGTTTTCAAATCTCTAGCTAGTTTGGCAGGTAAAGCCGGGCCAGCAGAATAGACTTTAGGGTAGGGCGCACCTGCAATGGACTTAATGGCCGCTTCTAATCCGTTCATCAGCATCGGTTTAGCCGCCGCCGTCCCGCAAAATGCCAATTTCACGGTCGCTGGCTGACTCTGACTGTATGACTCATTGGTAAAGATTAATTCTCCGATTTCATAGTCAGGATTGTGGCTGGTGCAAACAATGTAAACTTTCTTTCCTGGCTTTGCTAGCTTGGGGTCGCAGACTGCGATCGCGCCATACAAATGAGATAATCTGTGGGCTAGCGTGTAGGCCACTGGCAGCGATGTCGGGCCGTCGATCTTGAGCAATTGTCCCCCAGGCAGCCAGCATCTATTAACTCCTGCAACCTTGCCGCTGCATCCAGCACCAGTCGATCGCCCGATGCTGGTTCGTCGAGGTTCAATTTAACTCGAAGCGTATCGTTGTCAACGTTTATGAGATAACTACTCATCAATTTTGGTTCCTCGTCGGGTCAATTGTTTGAATTCTGATATAGCTGCTTGGAAGATCTTGGCTAAGACCTCATCTGGTAGGAGTTGGCAGACTCGCAATAAAGCTTGGGTAATGGCGCGATGGTTGGACATGGCATTTAATCTTTTAGCCGAACGATTTCACTGTGTCATGTCACTGGAAAGGGGGGTTTCCAATCGTCGGTATCATCGAAGTAGAGTTTCGGAATAATGCAGAGTCCATGACGAGTCCAGTTTTTGACCTTCCTCCGAGTTTAGAAGTTCTGTGGCAGCTTGTACCTGACTTATCGAGGCGGATGCCTCTAGAGCAATTAGAGCGGCTTTTAAACAAAGCTACGCGCCTGTGGACGAGCCTGCGATCGCTGTATGGCCCCGAAACTCAGAATAGTTATTTCCTGACAATTCCGGCTGACAAAATAATAAATGGCGCTTTCTCCTGTGCGACTTGGTATCGAGAATTTGACATCGATCGTCAACTGGAGCAAACACCTTTATCCACCTGGTTATTTAACGATTTTTCCTCCAGTTTTGAGGAGAATTGGCAGAAATCGGTGCAGCAATATTATCAGCTAGATCGATCGCAACTAGAACAGATATTAGTCTTTTTGCCTTTTAAAATAAGCGATCGATCGATTCGGTCTGATTTTCAAGATTTAGTTATCCAACAATGGTTAAAAAGATCTGGCAAAGCCTACCAAAAAATTTCCTCTTCAGAATTAAGAGATTTAGTCGATTCCTTAACTTCGACAAAAGCTCAAATCGCCCCAGCCGAAGTCGAGTTTGGCTTTCTGCACGAAGAGTTATCAATCCTAGCCGATAACTTCTATCGACCAATTAACGAGCAGCGGCGGTTTTTTATCTTAAACGATTATATAGTTCCCCAGGGCGCTCTCGATTTGGTAGAAGATTGGCAAGCTCGACTCAAAACTATCTGGGAACGAGCAGAAGTCCCGCCCATTAAGATCCGCTATCGAAGTGCCTCTCTAGGCATCACCGACGATTATGTCGTCTATCCAGTGTGCATCTACTATTATCAACGCGCTCCCTACCTCTGTGCTTTCGGTGAAACTCCGAGACAGAAAGAACCAATATGGTGGTATAACTATCGGTTCGATCGAATTCGCTCTCTCACTGAATTAAAGTGGACGGATAATTTAGTACCAGCGGCTCTCAAACAAGACTATAAGCTCAAAAAACTCCGCAGTCCCGAAGATAGTCAACTGCTTTTAGGCGAAGCTTTAGGATTTGATTTTTATCAGCCCAAAGCTACTATATTGCTGCGATTCAATTCTGATTTCGATCGCAGATACATTAAAAATACAGTTCGCCATCCCGAATTTAAACCGATTGAGATTTCAGCGGCCGAGCGATCGATTACAACTGCTAAACTACCTCAAAATCGCCAAGCCCAACTGATGAAGATTTTACAGAAATTTCCCACTGATGCTTACTATCAAGTTGCAAGTCGTTTGGAAGAAAATAATGTCGTCATGCGGTTGCGTTCTTGGAGTCCGAATGTGGAAGTAATTTTACCTTGGGATTTGCGAACCCGCATGAAGAAAGATCTCAGCCAATCCTGGGAGATGTACCGCAATGATGTCGATTAAAGGCGGAGATAAAAATGAAGACAACAACTACACTACTTTTGGGCGATCGCTTTGAAGAAGCTTTAGTTTATGCTACCCGACTTCATGCTTTTCAACTGAGAAAAGGGACGAATATTCCTTACATCAGCCATCTGTTGAGCGTGGCGGCTTTAGTGTTAGAAGATGGTGGAGATGAAGATGAAGCGATCGCGGGTTTACTCCACGATGCGATCGAAGATGCAGGTGGCGATCGTACTCGACAAGAAATTCGGCAGAAGTTTGGCGAAAAAGTCGCTCGAATCGTGGAAGCTTGCACCGACTCAGATGTTATCCCCAAACCTCCCTGGCGAGAACGAAAAGAAAGATATATCGAGCAGTTTCGCGCCTCTAATACAGAAATGCGGCGAGTATCTTTAGCAGATAAACTGCACAATGCTCGTTCGATTTTAGCCGATCGCTATCGCCTTGGTGATGAGATTTGGAGTCGATTTAAAGGGGGAAAAGAGCAAACGCTCTGGTTCTATCGTTCGGTCATTCAAGCAGCTAAAACCGCTGGAGATTGTCGGTTTTTAGCTGAAGAATTAGAGCGAGTTGTCGAGCAGTTAGAGCAAGGCGATCGTAGGGAATTTTAAGGTATTGCTGGGCCTCGATCTTCAGCGCCAACCGCCAGGGGTTCAAAACCCCACCGCTAATAGCACAAGTCCATTGAAATGGACTAAAGAACTAAATTTACCAGAAATCATTGAGTCCTCTTCAGAGGACTTTAGCTATGAGGCAGGGGTTTTCAACCCCTGACGGATGAAGGCTTTGACCGTTAACTTAACACCAATGGATGTGTTGCTTGTAATGCTGTATTTCCTTCTCATCTGGCTACAAAAGAGACACCACGGAATGACCCCTTTCCTGTGACGGAGTTTAATTGAGTTGTAGTTCAAAAGAACTCGATTCAAAAGCAAATATGTCTCGACTGCCCTTATACTTTAAGCAACGCTACTGCTGGAAAAAGACTAGTTTCTTAACTGCCGCTGTGTTGATGGCAATTCTAGAAAAGTCGTTCTTCCCATTGTTGTTGCTGCTTCCTCTGGCCAGACAAGAACAAATCGCTCGGCAAACCTCGAATCAAGTCGCTGCTGTTGAGAAACAATCGGTAGCTACTTCTCAACAACTTCGGACTTTAACTCGTCAACTAGAATCAAGTGAGAGCGAAACTCAAAAGCTTGCCAAAAAAGTTCGCACCCAACAAACTAGTCAGCGCCTAAATGTGGGAGCGATTCAGAAATTACAGCATAAAGACCGAGTAATTCAGCAACAAATTCAACAGACTTTATCGGGAATCGATCGACTGTCAAAAGCGATCGATACTACACCTAAAGTCGTCGAACCTGCAACTAAACCTCGCAGCGGTCAGTCGATTTTCATCGATTCAGCTAATTTAGATGGAGCCAGTCGCGCTCTCAAGATCGATATCGATTACGCCAAACTAAAAACCCTCCTCAGCGCCGCCTCTGGGCCAGTCAGCCTCCGATTTTATATTGGCGAAGATCCTAGCAATCAATTACAGAAGCACTTCTTTAATCGCCTGCGAAAACTGGGATATACCGTCGTGCCTAAAACCATAGTTTGGCAACAAGGAAAGCCAAAAGCGAACGTGGATGTAGACCTAGCGGTAGATATGATTCAGCTAGGAATGGATTGCGAAACCGTCGTGCTTTGTAGTGGGGATGGAGATTATCTCAAGGCGGTTAACGAAGTCAAAAAAGCTGGGGTGAAAGTAGTGGTGGTGGGGTTGGGTTCCCAAACCAGCCATCTCTTGAAGCAAGCGGCTTCTGAGTATATCGATCTGGCGGAAATTAAGGAGTCGATCGCTTTCGAGCGAGAGCTAGCCGCTTAACCGAAACGATCGACAATTCGCAATTCGCAATTTGCAATTCGCAATGAAAATACGCCTCTATGCAAACTGGTAATTGCGGGTTTAATTTGACCGCTTGCTGAGGTTTTCCGCCGAAAGAGCGCGAATTTATCGATCGACTAACCCTCTACCGATGCCAGTCTAACTTAACAGTAGTGACGGACGTTAATTGATATGCCTAAACCTCGAAGTTCTTCCTTAGAACCAGAATCTTCTGTCTTGACTTGTCAGCCTTCGATCGCTGTTAAAATCTTGTGGCCGAAACCGCTATGGCATTTATGTTTCTATCCGACGATCGTTTATCCCGCCTACCAATACTGGAGGCTGAAAACCACGCGCCACATTCTCAGCACGCAACGGTTGATCTCGGTGAGCGGAGTAATTTTTAAAGAGGAAAACTCTCTAGAACTTTATCGGATTAGAGACTGTCGAATCCGTCGCGGGCCTGTGTATCAATCGATCGATCTCTGGTTGCGCTTATGGGGAAATAAACCACTGGTAATCGGTGATATCTACATCTATGCCGATGATTTTACCCACCCGGTCACGATTCTCGAAGCGATTCCTAATGCTTTGTGGGTGAAAGAACAGATTCGCAAATGGGCATTTGATGACAAGTTGGGCAAAGGAGTTTTGTTTAAAGATAGCTAGGAGATGTCGATGTCAGAGCCAAATTTAGATTTTAGCTTTCAACATTTGGGTGTCACTCAAGAAGATACTACCAGAGAGGAGGAAAACTGCGATCGCGAAACCGAATCTATCCTCTGGGGCGCGTATTTTTCCGAGCAAGTTGATTGTCCCTCTCCCAATTTGGAGTCGGACGAACCAGAAGATGATGACGTAGATGATGATGACGTGGATTGAGATTGAAACTGACAAAGATTTCAGTACGATATTTGGTTAGTAGAGAGAGAATTAGATATGATTCTCTCTCTATTTTTTTGTCCTTTTTAAGTCAATCGCACTGCGATCGAGATGTTACGGGCGAGGGGATTTAGAAGTTTTTAACCCTACCAATTTAATTCGATCGGTAGGGTCAATAAGGAGCTTTACGCCATCGGAGCCTTAGCCAGAGAGTTTCCAACTAATCCGATTTAACCCAATCGGTAGGGATAAAGAAAGAAGGAGTAATGGGTACTATTACCCATTACGTTTCCAACTAATCCGATTTAACCCAATCGGTAGGGCAAGAAAAAGGTCTCTGGGATGATGATTCTGCCGGAACAGGTTTCCAACTAATCCGATTTAACCCAATCGGTAGGGGTTATTGGCTTAATGGTATTTTTGTTTGCTTGGCGTTTCCAACTAATCCGATTTAACCCAATCGGTAGGGTAGAAAAATCAGAAAAACTGGGCGTTCTAGTGTACAAAGTTTCCAACTAATCCGATTTAACCCAATCGGTAGGGTTTCTGTGAAAGCCCTTAAAAAAGGTGATTACATAACGCTTGTTTCCAACTAATCCGATTTAACCCAATCGGTAGGGGTTAACTTTGTTTGCACCCAGAAACCTGCGTGCTTTTCCGTTTCCAACTAATCCGATTTAACCCAATCGGTAGGGCCCTGTCATTCAAACAGGAGACGGCAACGACACCGTTTCCAACTAATCCGATTTAACCCAATCGGTAGGGAGGTGACGGTGGAAACGCCAATAGCCGATCCAATTCGTTTCTAACTAATCCGATTTAACCCAATCGGTAGGGAAAAACAGAGAAAATCACAGTAGCATTTTTGGTTTCCAACTAATCCGATTTAACCCAATCGGTAGGGGCTGAAGTTCAAATTAAGGTAGACTCTTTCGTTTCCAACTAATCCGATTTAACCCAATCGGTAGGGTGATGACCCGCAATACCCGGATGGAAGGCGTTAAGCTCGTTTCCAACTAATCCGATTTAACCCAATCGGTAGGGTTACCCTTAATGGCATTGCCTATAAACGCCAGACAATGGTTTCCAACTAATCCGATTTAACCCAATCGGTAGGGAGTTCGTCGAGGAGCCTTTACCCCGTAAGGGTTTCAGCCGCCAAATCGACACACCTCTGAAAAACATTATAAATGTAGTGGAAAAAAAAGCCAAGCACCTACCTCAAATCCTTACCCAGTAAGGCATCGACACACCTCAACGAAAAACATAGGGTTTCAGCGATTTGCCGAGGTGTGTCGATTTTTGAGCGAAAACACAGCTTCTCATCCCCTCAAACCCAGACAGGATAACACTTTAGGGTGCGCGATTCAATGCGATCGCTCAATTTTACCACCATAAAATAATCTACTTGACAATTTTTTTACCATTGCTAAAAAGTCTACCGAGCGGCAACCCCCTCTTCCAACTCAGAAGTAATTTAACAATATCGCGACATAAAAAAAGAGGAATTGCTGATGAAAATAAGTTGGCAAAATGCAGTATTTATAGCGGTTCTGATGGGAGTAGCTGTGGTTCCGGTGGTCGGACAAGTTTTCACCCCGAAGATCCTCAGTGCCTTATACATTGATGTATCCGATAGCAACCAAAAAAACGCTTCGGCGATCGCCGAAATTTGTCGAGATCGACTGACTCATTTAATCGACGGCGATTACTTGCTGGATGGTAAATTTGCCGATCTGACATACGTGACTAATTCACAAGAGTTTGCCGCTCAAGAAAACGCCGCTAGACACAAAGAATGCCAACTAGCGATCGCACCACCATCACAAGTCGGCAAACAACGCGGGACGGATATTATCAAGGCGCTCCAAAACCTCAAAATAGAGACTCAAAATCTCAAAAACTACCGCCAAATCCGCGCCACCTTTCTGTTTAATTCCCTAGAGCCAACTGCCGATAAAGCTTTCAATGAAGCGGCATTTCTCAAGGAATTGAAACAAGCTGCTGATGAATTAAATTCTCCCAACTATTCCCTGATTTTCATTGGAGCCGATGCCAGTTGGCAAGCCAAACTCAAGCAAACATTGAAGGATAACAAAAACGTCCGAGTGTGTGCCTACGAGTCGGGAGTAGCTTGTCAAAATGCTGCGTATGCCGCCCCCAGAAAATAAAATTTAGCTTCAGGAGCAAAACCTCATGCCAGACAACCAAGAACGGATCGATCGCTGGTTGCAGATAGATCCGAAAATTCTCCGCCAACTCCCCCCCGATGTACTTGCCTACATCATGGCCGCCGTTGAAAAACATGGCAAACAAACATTAGCTAGAGAGCGGCTGACGGCATTTAACGCCAAGCGATCGCGTCGATTGCCCGCTGATCGAGAACAGAGGTTAAAGATGGTTGTTACTTGCGCTGGGGCGCTGACGTTTAGCATCGCTCCCCAAATGCTAGCTTCCCAAGCTGGCCGAGGACCGCTAGCTTTTTCGGCGGGGATCTTGGGAGGGGCGGCGGCCAGTTTCTTCGCCCACGATAACGCTACCAAAGTGTTATTGAAAAGCAAGTTGAAGCAGAGCGTTAAACAGGCCCGTCAGGCGATCGCCCAAGAGCATCGATCGTAAAAAGCTTGCTAGACGTGGCTTGCCCTCATCCCCCAGCCCCTTCTCCCAAGCTTGGGAGAAGGGGAGTAAGCCCCTATCTTGTCTCCCCTCTCCTTGCAGGAGAGGGGCCGGGGGTGAGGTCGAGATGTACCTCATCCAACACCAGAACTGCGATCGAATCAAGCGATCGCAACCAACAACCACCAGGAGGTTTTGATGAATCGAGAACATTTTACCGATGAGGATAAATATGATGCCAAATCTCGACACTTGCAGTCCCAGTTGGCTTTACTGGCGCAAGTCGAAGGTCAATCCGAGGGAGAACCAGATACTTCGGCACTAATTTTGGCTGGAGGACTGAGCGTAATCGAGGCGGGGGTAGCTTTTTTTCTGTTGCTGCCAGGGGGATTACTGATGGCAACGATCGGCGCTTTTTTTCCAGTCTTTCTCCTCTGGGCAATGGCAAATTTCCAAGCCGATCGAGTTGACTTACCTAACAAACTTGACGAACTAGCAGAAATCTATGAACAAGAGCAAAGATAAAGATCGCTTTGAATTCGATCGAGAACATATTTTCTCCTTTCAACTAACTGACGAACGGGAGTTGCGAGAACAGCAAATAGACGAATTGCTCAAATGGATCGCGGAGAATAATCCTGACAGCGTTCTCCAGAATCGAGCCATGGTGGAAGCAGCCACCGCCATTGCCTATTACCAGCAGCGCCGCTCTGAGTTGCAACAACAGCGACACGACATAGCTCAAGCCCGGATGATGCAGTGCGATCGAGAAGTGCAAGACATTCAACAACATCCACCAGCGGCGAACGCTTTCGTCCCGGAACATCAAGTTCAAGCACGACAACAGCAGGCGATCGCTCAAAAGATCGCAGAAAAAGAAAAAGAGCGAGATTTTGACCTCAAGACGATCGTGGGGCGATTCAACAGTCTGTTGCAGCAATGCGACGAGGAAATCGCTGGCGCTCGTCAAAGATACGAAGCTGCTGGAAATTCTACCGCTCCAAAGCCATCTTAATTCGATCTTCGATCGGCTGCTTTGCCCTCAACCCTCTCGTTGTAGCCTACTGTGCATACATAATACAAAATCCGGTTTTTAAAACCATGAATCCAGCCCTCACCCCCAACCCCTCTCCCGTGGGAGAGGGGAGCCGGAGGCGGGGTGAGGGCAAGATTGAGGTGTTGGCTCATTTTTTAATCGGCTGAAGCTTGTAGGAAATTTTCACTTCCATCAGGTGACAAGGATCGATCTGGCTGATATATTGCAAGCGCCGCGAAGGATGGCTGCAAGCTGCTAAGATCGCGCCTACCGTCATCGGTTTGTTGCCACCCGTAAAATCAGCGATCGCCTGCTCTTCGTTTAACCCTTGCTTTTGAACGTCAGCATAAATACTGTTCACTAGCTTTTGAATATAGATCGGGTCGTTAACTAGAGCTTCTGGAATTAGCAAGCTAACTTTTTGCCCTGGATGTTCTAGATCGTCTAATTCATAGTTACCATAGTAAAATTTTACTTTTTGGGTAAGACCTCGATCGCTCATTTCTTGTTCTAATTTTTGGGCGAAGGGCAAAGACTTTTCCGTACAAATCAGCCAGCAATGTTCGAGATGAGGTAGTTGACCGCCATTCCAGTGATGTGAAATTGCTATTTCGGCAGGGGAATCTGTTTTAGGACTCATGAAGGCAATCAGTCCTGGGAAGGTAGCGGTTAGAGGTTCGACGGTCGGTTCGGTAACTGGGTCGCCAAAAAACTTCACCACCCGATTTCTCAGCCACCTAGCAAAGGGCGTGGCATAGATGAAAATTAACAGTACCGATATCAGAATGGGGACGATGGTTAAGCGAAGAGCCGCTTTATCGGCAAAGCCAAATTGGGCTTGCAACCAATCTCCAAAAGTTTCCCAGAACAGAGAAGAGACACCATCAGAGACGATGGTAAATACCAGCGTTCCGATCGCAAAGGAAGCGAGAAAGTTTTTGGTCGGATCGGTAATTAACTCGACAAGTGAATTTCGTTTCATTTTCGTCAAGAGCGCGAATTATCGATTTGGGCAGTTGGCTCTTGTGATGCTAAACGCTGTTCCCTTCTTTTGAGGTAAGCTCCGCGCCCAGTGTTTTCATTTTCGGCGGCTAATTGGGCGTTTAGTCGATCTAAGTCCGCGATGTGACTATCCATTCGGGCTACCAATTCCTGTAATTTAGCGACCGAACGCGCTCTGGTTGGTGCGTCGGGTATTCTCCGTTCGTTACTCATGGCAAATTCCAATTCCTCTTAATTTCTTGCAGGCTGGCTTGAATTGCTGCGATCGTCACTTCCGCTTCATCCATATATTTAACCAGTAATTCTAAGCTATCGCGCCTAGCCGTAGGTTGAGCTTCATAAAGCTGGCGTAAAGTTACATAAAATCGAGTGTAATAAGAATTTGCTCGTTCGACAATCCTTTGGAGTTCGTCTAATTCTGGTAGAGTTTCCGCTGTCTCTCCATACTGCTCTAACAGTTGAAAGTTAGTTGCTGTCGCTTCATCAAGCTTTTCTAATAACTGCTGCTGGAAATAGAAAATCTTGGCGATCGCCTCATTCGATAACTTAGCCATTACTACTTATTGAGAATTTTTCTGATGTCATTAATAATGCCATAGTCTCGTTTGTCTTAGTCATATTTTTAGTGAAATTATCTCTCTATTTTTGGGTGTAGTTAAAGCTAAATTTTCTGGCGATCGAGATCTTATGGACGAGGGAATTTAGAAGTTTTTAACCCTACCAATTTAATTCGATCGGTAGGGTTGATGTACAAGTTGCTCAAGACCGATTTAGCAGGTCATGTTTCCAACTAATCCGATTTAACCCAATCGGTAGGGGCTGTTGTCAGATCCCACCTCGGGCAAATTGTCGAACGTTTCCAACTAATCCGATTTAACCCAATCGGTAGGGTTAGTAACCGGCCCTTTGGCTGTGTTGCTCGCCACAGGAAAGTTTCCAACTAATCCGATTTAACCCAATCGGTAGGGACAAAAGAATCGAATGAACCAAAACTCTTTTGGAAAATTTGTTTCCAACTAATCCGATTTAACCCAATCGGTAGGGCACAATTTTTTGAAAGCCTCCTGGAAGCAGGAGCAGGCGTTTCCAACTAATCCGATTTAACCCAATCGGTAGGGTTGATGATTGCGGTTGGACTGTACCTCCTGCCCGATTGTTTCCAACTAATCCGATTTAACCCAATCGGTAGGGCAGCAATGACGTGTACATAGGGCATAGGGTTGCCCTGAGTTTCCAACTAATCCGATTTAACCCAATCGGTAGGGTTGCACATTTTATGTTGATGATTGGATTTGCAGCAACAATTTTGTTTCCAACTAATCCGATTTAACCCAATCGGTAGGGTGAAGCTATTGGCTTCTTGGAGACATCCATATGACTGTTTCCAACTAATCCGATTTAACCCAATCGGTAGGGCTGTAATCTGGTTATGCCTTAAAAACAAAGGCATAGTTTCCAACTAATCCGATTTAACCCAATCGGTAGGGCATACATTTATCTTTGGTGGAATGATTTTCCCCCTATGTTTCCAACTAATCCGATTTAACCCAATCGGTAGGGAGTTCGTCGAGGAGCCTTTACCCCGTAAGGGTTTCAGCCGCCAAATCGACACACCTCTGAAAAACATTATAAATGTAGTGGAAAAATAAGCCAAGCACCTGCCTCAAAACCTTACCCAGTAAGGCATCGACACACCTCAACGAAAAATATAGGGTTTCAGCGATTTGCCGAGGTGTGTCGATTTTTGAGCCAAAACACAGCTTCCGATCCCCTCAAACCTAGATAGCATAATACTTTGAGGTCGATCGCCTCTGCTTGCTGCCAGGGAGACTTCAGCCAGCGGCTCGATTTTACTCAAGAGCGGACGAAAGTGCGTTCGCGCAGCGTCTCGGAACGAGAATCGCGTAGCGTCAGAGCAGGAGAATCGCTCCCAGGAATCGATAAACTCAACCCTTGGGGTAAGGATTTTTATTAATATCTTCCTCCTTCCCATAGCGATATAGAGTTAATTTTCCTCCTTGAGAGCGACAGCTAACTCGCACTCCTTGAGTCACCCGAAAATGCTCGATATCTCCCATATTGGTATACTTATCGTACCGCAACCCTCCATCTTTTTTAAGAACGCTAACATCCCCCTTAGACTCCTTTAATAAAACCGCAGCTTTAGCGAGAGTTCCTTGCAACTTCACTCGCGGCTGCACCTCTCTTTCGCGATCGTAATCAGCCCGAAAAGCCGCCTGATATTCCAACCCAGGAAACGAGAGTAAATCTTGGGCAAGCAAGTCATCCTTACACAGAAGTGTTGAATATTAATAAAAGTTGACAAAAAAGCCACTCAAAAACTGGTAGCTTCTGAGTAGCTTTAGCAAAATTTCTATTAGCCTCTTATGATAGGTTCATTTCCGAAAGTTGTCAAACCTCTCCTGGCCCAGTTACCTAAAAATGATTATCCAGTTTTAAATACACGCCTGTTTGTTGAGTGCTGGCTAGGGTTTGTTTTAGATCGAAGTCTCACCAGTATGAGAGACTTATTTTTGCGACTGAACTCGCAGAATATTGAAGTTGATATTTCGACTTTCTCGAAGGCGAGTAAGCAGCGAAGTCTAGCGCCTTTTATGAAAATATATGAATGCTTATCTGAGCAAGTAAACCGAAAAAATCAAAGGGCCGAAATGAAGATTTGCCCAATTGATTCTACGGTCATAACTTTAACTAGTAAATTATTATGTGGGCAGGGATATTCTCAAGTTAAATTAATTAGTGGTTTAGATTCGTCTAACGGAAGTCTAGCCGATAAATTAGTCTCATTTGGGAAGAAGCACGACTATAATTTCGGGATGGAAATAATAGAGGCTTTGCCAAAAAAGGGAATAGCAGCAATGGATAGAGGCTTTGCCAGCCTAGAAATTATCAAGCAAATGAAGCAAAATAACCAATATTTTGTTTTAAGGATAAGTCAAAATTATAAACTCGAATTTCTGCCAGATTCGGAGTTTTTTAAAGTCGGAACTGGGACAGATTCAGTAGTATGCAGAGTGGTGAATTTCTGCGATCTAGAAAGTCAAAAAGAATATCGACTAGTGACGAACCTGCCGCTAGCAGGAGAAGAGGGATTAACTAACGAAGAAATTGCTGATATTTATCGTTGTCGCTGGCAAATTGAATTGTTATGGAAGTTCCTTAAGATGCACCTAAAGCTGGATGAATTAATCACTAAAAATGTTAACGGTATCGCCATTCAAATCTATTCTAGTTTAATTGCTTACTTGCTACTAAAGTTAGTTGAAATTCCTCAAGAATGGGGAAGTAAGTTACTAGATAAACTGCGCTATCTTCAAGCTTGTATGTGTCAAGAAATTAGCTATATACACTGGATGCAAAAAATTATGCGATGTTGAATATTTTAGCCATGATAGGCTAGTTATTGCTCCTTATGTAAAGTTTTTTATCAAGATTCAACATTTCTGATCCTTACATTGATTCCAGATTAACTGTCCCCAAGTCGAAAGAGTGATTTTATCGTCAACTTCTGCCAGCATCGCTTCAGGAATACCCGCAGTTTCATCTCGCCCCAGTCCAGCGCCAGCATCCAACAAAGCTAATTGCAGTTTATAAGGTGCGATCGCGGAAAGATCGACCCTGATAGGCAAGCGAGGAATAGTAATTAATTCCGCCGATTCTCCTTCAAATATATAAATAATTTCATCGGCATAAAACATCCCGATCGTATTGAGATACCCTTGCAAACTCTTAAAGCTGCCCACCAAATTAAAATAAATTTTGTATCCATCTCGTTTCAACGGCGGCACTGTATCCTGCAACCAAACAATTAAGGCATCAATTCCCAGGGAAAAAACTTCGGTACTAGCCATAGAAAGTCCGCTAGGAGCATAAATATTAGTATTATTTAATCCTTGCTTTCTGAGAAAATCGGCCACGATTTTAGCCGTAGTTTTTCCTTGGGCGGTATCGGTAGCGATCAGAAAATGGATATCTTCTCTTCCCTGAGTTAAATTCTCTCGATAAATCCCATAAATTCCATTTAGTTCGGCACTAGCCCGACGAATCTGGGGAATTTTAGCCACAGAAAGTTGTTCGTCGGCTCTTTGTTTCAGAGCAGCAATAATTTGTTTGACATCCCCTGGCGTTTCCTCTCGATCGAGATTGGCAGTATCGCGCAAGTGAGAATACCAATCCTTTTCATCGAGATTCGATCGGTTAATTTGATTGGTGAGCAAACTAGTACCAATAGAGGAAATAATTACTCGACGCATGATGGTTTTGGAAAGTAGGGTAAAGAGAAAAGATATTTAATTATTCGTGGCGATCGCGGTTTTATTTTTCTACGTCTACCTACCAAAGCTGTTGCCATTCTTTCTGAGAGGAAATCCATTCGAGCAACAACTCTGCTTCTGTACATCCATTGAAGAAAATAGTAACTATTTCCAAGTATTTTTTGTCATTAAGAGGATACATTCGATGCCATAGCCTACCAATTTGTGTTGGTTCGTTAGATTTGCTTTCGTCTTTGACCCTACCAGTTAAACAGGTGCGATAAATATAAGGTTTAGAACCTTGGTTGGCTGGTGATTTCCCTTTCTGCAATGCCAAAGGTAGGCTTTGATTTGGCGGCGTACTCGGTTGATTAGAATAACCAGGTGTTCGAGGTGACTGATTTCCAGACTGTTGACGAGAATGCAGCAAAGGAACTATCTTTGAGTCTTCAGAATGTTTGGCAATTCGTCCCCAGACTTGAACGCGATCGCTCTGCCATGCTTCACGCCATTCAGACTTTTGTGATTTTTTGAGTATGGGTTTATTTAATAGCAGTTTGTTGGAGGGATCTTGGTTAGATGCTGGAGTCGGAGTTGGAGATTGAGCGGTAATGGGAGGATGCTTAATCTCAAAACCTTTTTGTTTCATCCATTTTTCGGCTGCGTCGAGTGTTTCTTTAATCAATTTTCTCGCATAACCTATGGCGACATCATCTGAGATTTCCTGGGGCTTATTATCATCATCAACCCAATACCAATGACATCCAATTAAGTGATTGTTGTATCTGGGATGAAATATTCGATGGTCGGCACGTCGCCAAGACTTTCCAAACCCCCCCAGTAGCATGGCAAACTGAGTTAACTTTTCGATTAGTGTTACTAATTCAAGACGATGTTCTGGTTTGTCGAGTTTTCCTGTTAGCGTCCAGATTAATTTTCCGGTTATCTCGTAAGCATCACTTCCATTGACAAAATCCCATTTTAGGCTCTCTGGATCTGGCTCAAATGCCATCCCTAGCAATCCCACTTGTTCTTTACCAGAACGAATACCGCCAAATAGTTCATCAACTATATCTTCTGCTAAACTCTGATTTAGCCCGCCAAATATTCGCAGTGCATGACCTCTTACTGCTGCTCTAAATATATTTGGTCGAAATTCTTTCTGCCCATCGATAAGTTTAGAAGCCGCGCCTTGCCCATACAGCTTTGCTCGATAAAGAACATCACCTGCCATCCGATCTGTTAGTCCGTACCCACTACTGACTCGGCAGCCTATCCCATAACCTAAAGCCTTTTTCCAAATCTCCCATACTTGCTCCCAATTGGTTTCTTGTGGTTGACTTGTGGAAATGCCAAATATAATTTCCGGTTTGTATAAGGAAATCAATGTATAAGCACTATGAGCGGCATTTTCTTTAACTTGAAAATCCTGTTGTGGATGCACAATATCTACCAAATTTTGCGTCCAATTTTTATTAGCAGGATAGCCTCCATGAAAGCGGAGAATACCAGGCTGAAAATCCCCATCTTTAAGTTTTTGACCGCAATAGCGATCGCTAGTTCCTTGTGGAAGTCTCCCAGCTTGTTCTTCTCGCTTACAAGCTTCTCTAAAAGCTCCTTTCATACTGCTACCAGGATAAAACGGTAGACCAGAGCCACTAATTAATGGACGGATAATCCCGTCATCTTTACCACCATTGGTGACAAATCGCCAAGAAATACACCATTTCTTGGTTTGAAATTCGGCGCTCCCTTCAGCTAAGTTATCGCCTAATAAGGGATGAGCGATATTTTCTCCCACCTCTCGAACTTCCAACCATTGATTCACCCAGCGCACGGAATACTGTTGTGCTTTTCCTAACCCTTCTTCTTTGGCAATTTCCTGCAAATCTCTTTGTTTATAAATTCGATGCAACTGGCAGCGTCCTTCAAGTTGCGCTCTATACATTAGGGGTACGTCGTTTTTGTTATATTTTTTGTCAGACATAGTAATTATTGTTTGGCATCGTTTTTATATCGTTGCGTCCACCACACCATGCAATCGCATAGTTGGGTCAAAACGGCTAGTGCAATTTGTTGGTCTTCACGCGCACGCGGTAAATTCCATAAATCATCTGCCATTGCTGCCACTTCATTATGTTTAGGTAACTTCACATCGGCTTTTTCCAAAATTTCGACCAAAACATCCCAAGTAGCTTTCCAATATTTAGCTAAAGCTGATGACTCATCGTGACGTTTAGCTTCACCCCAAAATCGTTCTAATCCGTAAACGACAGTCTCGCGCATTTTATAAGATTCTTTAAAAGCTTGTTTGCTAGGTTCTTTAATTCCCCTATCTCCTTCCAGAGCATTTTTGACTAATTGCCTAGCTTTTAGATCTAAAGCGTAGGGTTTCCAGGACATAATTCGTACTCCTCTGATGCTAATTTCACCTGACAACGACCAAACCCGATCGATTCCAAACCGCCAAAATAAAGATTTTGAGATGCTCGATTACCAAAGGGATGCCAACCTGCCTTTTTAATGGCAATTGGAAATATCAAAATACTTCCTTCTGGCAAAGCTTCCACTCCAAAGAAATTTTCTACTTTTTTGGCATTATTTTCTAGTTTAGTACGAGTTTGACGATAAAGTGCCATGTCGTGAATAATACCGATTTCGCTATCATCAACCACGACTAAGTTATCTAGTTCGACCCCATCGGGAACCCAATTGGCTAAGCTTTCCTTTTTCTTTAAGTTATCTAAAAAGCCTAAATTAAAGAAGAGAAATTTGCGATCGCCTTTGACTTTAGCATCTGCCACGTCGGGGAGTGGGGCGGGTTTGGTTTTACCTTCTTCTGTAATAGTTGGTTTTCCAGTAATCTGCTGATAGCGTTTGAGCAATCGGCGGCAAGTTACCCAAACTATAGGTTGACCGGGACAAAATACTGGAAGCCAAACTAAGGACGCATATTCAAACTTTACTAGTGCTTCTGTAGTGAGATTTTCTGTCGAATTTCCATCATCTGAAACAGCTTCATGTCCGTACCATTGATTTTCTGAACCTGCTTGACGCGATCGCATATCTGCCCGAAATCGACCGCGAATCGAACTCCCAGGAATAATCCCAGTCTGGGTAAATTGGTCGCGGAAAATTAAGTTAAGATTGCCAGTTTCTTCTCCCGCACTTGCTCCCACATGAAGCGGTGCTAAGGTTTCAATGATGCCGTAAGCTTTCTGATACATTTATACTACTCCAGATCGAATTTAAACATCGTACCCAGCGGCGGTTATGAGGGTACTACTTAAGTCTCTTCCCGCGTCGGGGAGTCGAAAGCACTTGGTAAAGGTAGTGCTAAACCGCATCCCCAGCGTTTCAGGGACGGCCCTTCTTGAGGAAACCACTCATCGGGCCATTCTTGCCAAGACTTATCTAATGGCTCTGTGAGAACGTACACGCTACCAGCAGGGACGGCATAACGTCCGCGAGACAAGAGTTTTGGTGGTTCGCCCCGATCGCCCTTGACCTGTTGTGCTTCTGGTTCGGACTGCTGGCGATACGTGCTACCGCACAGGCTCACGCCAACGCGATTTCCCAAGCGGTAACGAAACGGTATGGGGCGTTCGGTTAAAAGTGCTTCTACCGACCAAACTTGGCGATCGTCGCTTTCGGGATTTTCCTTGAGGTATTTCTCCCGATCGCTTTTTTGCAGATATACAGGCGATCGATAAGATAGGCGATTTGAACCCCAAACCCCTGGGGCAATCAGGGCAAAACTCTTTTGCATCTTGCTATGAAGCAACTCGGTAATATTTGCCGTCAAAGCGCGACAGGTGACATCTACCATGTGTCCTTCACCACCAAAACGATACCACCCATCTTTAAGTTCGGTATTCGAGAGGTAAACTAAGCAGGTTTCTGGATTCAGTTGGACTGAGTTTTCCAAAAACAAGCTGCCCCCTTCTGTTTCTCTAACCACGCGACGTTCGTTTAGTTCCAATCGTGGATGTAAATGAGGTAAGAATTTCCAAGGGGCTTTTTTAACTTCTTTGGGTTCGTCCCACTGCTCGATCGCCAACCAAGTGTTGCTCTCAAATTTATCTACAGGGCTTTGCTTGTTCTCATCTAACCAGTGGTAAACATTTTTGCCTTGTTCGTCTACATACTGCCATACTGCGGTTAATTTATGCCGAATTTTGCCATCCTTAACTAGATAGTTGCGGGGAGTTGGTACATAAAAGTTTTGTTCTTTCCCTCTGACTTCATCAGTTATTCCCCAAAAAGGACCAGCTAGCATCAAATCTTGAATTTCTTCATCTTTGTAGCTGGAGGCAAATAAACCCGATAAAGTTGCCGTGCTAGGAGGAAAGCTAGTCCCAGAACGTCCCACTAAATTTTCCGGTGACAAGAATCTTCCCGAACTCCCGTAAAGTAAGCCTAAAGGTTCGATGACGACCAGGTATTTAAATGGAGTCCGAGGAGAAACTTTCGATCGTGCGGCATGATTTTTCGACACTTCTACTGTTGACATAGATGAAATCCCACTTTTGCCAGGTTAATAATCCAGTCGTTCAAAGCTTTTGTCACTTTAGTACAATCTATTTCTTCAGTGTCATCTTGGTAGTAACTCTTGCGATCGCCCAAAATTCCGGCTCTGACAACAGTTAAATCAGCACCCTCGCTATGTAACCAATTGCTTTTTTCCTCGAAGATGTCTACTATCGGCTTAGAGAAATAGATTTCCAACAGAGCTAAAGCTACATCGTTGCTTTTGTCGTCAAAGGCATGACGCGATTCTAGAACGGCGACATCATTATATATATGCGTCCAGTTTTGTTTGCCTTCGCGATCGCTATAACTCGAAAGCAAACCTTGTTCTAAAAGCCACCACGGACAGACCCATTCTAGGTAGTTGCCATTATTAAACAGAACCCGAAACGCAATGCGATCGCGTCCGTTATTCTTGGCAGATTTCTCGGCTTCGCGGCAATGTTGCAAGACATCGCGTTGCGGGATACCAGGCGCAGCCCAGACAAAACCGACGCTGGCAGTAATCGGCTTAGGATTTTCTTCTGGGCGGTTCCAAATCTCGGATTTGAATTTAGAGAACTGATTAACGCAGTATTTTGGCTTCAGTTCTCGTCCTTCTTTTGCGTCATAAAACACGCCTAAAAAATCATCTCCTCCTGCATAAATAACGCGGCAAAAAGGTGACTTATTTTCGTTTTGGAATTTTTTACCCCACCTCCGCATCATTTTGCTGAATTCGTTGGTTTTCTCTGGATATTTCAGGAGGTAATCGCCTGCTTTATCCCCATCCCCTTGAAACCAACAGGTCCAATATTTCTCTTCATCCTGTCGGCTTAAATCCTTAAAAGTTCGGGGATTCAATTCTCTTGATACCTGAGCGAGTTGCTCGACAAGTTCGGTCGCGTTTGAGAATTTTTTTTCTAAAGACAGCTTGAGATTTTTTGTAATTACTTCATGGGTAATTAGCCGCTTGATTAATTCAGGAATGCTCAGTTGCTCGTTGGGATCGATAAAACTTTCCCCTAGTTTTTCCTTCAGTTGTTCGTAGAACTTATTAACGGTAGCTTTTTCAATCTGGTAATTATATTTCTTGGGTTCGTATGCTTTTTCTCTTGCACTCTCGCCTTCTTTGGGGTCATAGCTCAATCTAGGGTAAGCTATGGCATCGGCACCAGAGAGTGTAGAACTTTCTCCTTGCCAGTTAATCCCAGTCCAATCGCGACCGCGTTTTTTCTCATTCATGCGTTGGCGAACACCATTGATACCTTGACCTGGATCGCCTTCAAATTCACCTTGAACCCAAAAGAACTCCCAAGCATACTTTGTCCACAAGCCCCAATCCCTTTGCCAAAATTTATATTCCCATCCATCATTAATCTCTTTTTCAATCCATTCACGGCAGGTATCTGTGACGCATTCCCAAGCTTGATTCAGAGCAAATTTGGCATCCTCTTCCTCGTAATTTCCCTGAATTACGATCTGATTTGGCATTCCTTGGGTAATGTTGGGCAAACCAGGAGAAACAATTTCACAACCTTTGTTTTTTGCATCATTGCAAATCACCCAAGACAAGTAAGAAAGTAAATAAGAACTGCCATATAAGTCTCGCAATTTCCGAGATTTTTCAATAAATCCCTGCACGGGAGCAAAGGCGATCGCCGTGTAAACTGGCTTAGTCATAGATAGCATCAGATAAAATTGCTGAGAAAAATCGAGAATTGCTGAGTCTTAATCCTTAAAATAGTTCTTTTTGACGAATAAAAGCTCTAATTTAGGATGTTTTAAGATTTAACATTTAGCTAAAGAAATTAAGTTCGATCGAAGCAGGTAGCTAGATCCGACCGCAGATCGAGGAACTGTTTTACTATGACACCACCAATGGAAAGGGACTCTTCCATCATCAGCCGCCACACCCCTGAAGGAATTGCTACCAAAACTCTGCGGCTCGCGATCGCTGCTGGATTGGCGGTGAAAGGGCGGGGGCAGCAGCAGGAGGCCGTCACCCTATCGAAGCCGACGGTAGAGGCTCTAGCTGATTGGTTGCAAGCCAGGCGAGAGTTGGATGGCAATCAACCCCTGTTAATCGCCCTCGATCGGTGCAGTTACGACTACCGACTGATGGGAACGGCGATCTACCAAATCGTGGCCGCCACTGCCGAAGCTGCTGGGATTAGGAAGAAGCTATCGCCGCACCGGATCGTGCATCTGGCAACTCACGGTCAGTAGCGATCGCGTCGTGTCACTTTCTAGTCACATTGGCGATCGAAGCTAGAAGATAAGACGACCCCCCGTTAGGCATCATGATTCAGTTTGGCTACCATGCCTCTAAAGAGGCGCTTTTGCGGAGGCATCCAGACATGACACCCTCGGTTGCACTCATTTTCAATCCTCAAGCAGGCCAGGGCGATCCCGATCGGAAATTATTTTCGATCCAACGAACTCTAGAACCTCACTGCCATCTCACCACCTATCTCACGACCAGAGAGATCGAACCGTCTCAGCTAGCTAAACTGGCGCTGAGAGGAGGAGTTCGTAGCGTCATTGCCGCTGGAGGCGATGGCACGATCGCAGGTGTGGCTAATGCGCTTGTCGGTATGGGCATTCCTCTAGGGGTGATTCCCACTGGAACTCTCAATTCCTTTGCCACGGTGTTAGGCATTCCAACCGACCTAGAAGCTGCTAGCCGTATTATTCTCTCAGGCGTAACTCGTAGCGTCGATATTGCTAGATGCAATGGCAAGATTTTAACGCTACAGGTGGCGATCGGATACGAAGCCGATACGATCGCCGCCACCGAACGCGGGTCGATCGCCAGGATGTTTACTGTTTTCGCACTAGAAAGATCGCCATCCAGACCGATCCGCCTCAGCGAGTTGCCCTGGATGGAGACTTATGCCATACGACTCCAGTTGAGATCGATTGCGTTCCTCATGGGTTAACCGTCTACGTGCCTGGCTATAGTTAGATTCGTGCCTCTATTAAAAGGCTGAATTTGGGCGGATAAAAGTCATCTGAATTGTTATTAATTTAATGCTTTTGTTAGTGGCGATCGCAATTATTTTGGTTCTACCTTGTCAGCAAGCTCGATAGTTATCATTAACTCGGAAGGAATCGTCAGATGTATCGAATAATCGTCCTACTGCTGATGTGCGTAATGCTTTCAGGCTGCGGGTTACTCGCTCCTTTTGTTCCCCAAACCAGCAATGCTTTGTCTCAGCAATCTCAACTGGAAAAACTACAAGAGCAAAATCAGCTACTCGAACGGCAGACCGCAGCATTGGAACGAATTGCTGACTCTCTGACAGTTCGCTCTGGTTCTGACGAAACGAAATTGTCCTCTCCCAGGAGTTAGTTTTAGCGATCGCGTCGTGTCACTTTCTAGTCACATTGGCGATCGACCCTAAAAGATAAGACGACCCCCCGTTAGGCATCATGATTCAGTTTGGCTACCACGCCTCCCACGAACAGTTTGCTCCCAGCAATCTGCTGAAATATGCCCGACTGGCAGAACAGGCAGGTTTTACTGCCATTACCTGTTCCGACCACTTCCATCCCTGGAGCGATCGCCAAGGAGAAAGCGGCTTCGCCTGGTCTTGGCTGGGGGCGGCGATGCAGGCAACTTCTCTGCCTTTTGGCGTAGTTTGCGCTCCCGGACAGCGATATTATCCGGCCATTATTGCCCAGGCAGCTGCAACTTTAGGGGAAATGTTTCCCGATCGCTTCTGGATCGCCGTCGGCAGCGGTCAGGCGTTAAATGAAGCAATTACGGGAACGCCCTTTCCGATTAAAGCCGATCGCAATCTCCGGTTGCACGAATGCGCGCAGGTGATGCGGGCGCTGTGGGCGGGGAAAACAGTGACTCATCGCGGCCTGGTACGGGTAGAGGAAGCAAAATTATATACCCGACCTGCCAATCCCCCCCAACTTATCGGAGCCGCCATCACGCCGAAAACGGCTGAGTGGTTGGGGAGTTGGGCAGATGGTTTGATTACCATTTCCCATCCCTACGACAAGCTCAAACAGGTGGTAGAGGCATTTCGACGCGGCGGCGGGGAAAATAAGCCGATGTACCTGAAGGTCCAGCTTTCTTACGATCGCGATCGAGAAACGGCACTGCAAGGAGCCTACGACCAGTGGCGTACCAATATTTTTGACAGTCCGGTGCTGGCAGAACTGAGACACCCGTACCAGTTTGACGCGGCGGCCGAGTTTGTCAAACCGGAAGATATGTACGAATACGTCCGCATTTCTGCCGACCCAGAGCAGCATATCGATTGGCTTCAGCAGGATATCGAGTTAGGTTTTCAGACCGTTTCCTTGCACAACGTCAATCGAGAGCAACAACAGTTTATTGAAACCTTTGGGGAGAAAGTATTGCCTGTAGTGTCATTTTAGATTTTGGATTTTGGATTTTGGATTAGAGTCAAAAATAGAGATAAATTATGCGAATTAGCGTTGGTTCTCCTGTTTTAACCATTAACCACGGTCGCACCTTTATGGTGACAGACCTCAACGGCAATATCAATCCCACCAGCCGCCAACAGGGAGTATTTACAGACGACACTCGCTTTCTCAGTTATTACGCCTGCTATATCGACGGCAAACCTTGGCAACGGCTATCTTCGACCGCAACAGCCTATTATGCTGCTCGCACTTATTTGTTCAATCCCACTCTTACCACCGACGATCGCACCGTGGCTGAAAACGAACTATTCCTAACCATCAGTCGGGTGGCCAGCGAAGGGATTCGGGAAGAACTGGACTTAACTAACTACGGATTAGAACCCGTCCGCTTCAACTTGGAAATTGCCCTGAGATCGGACTTTGCCGATATTTTTGAAGTCGAATCTCAAAAAGTGGTACGGCGGGGACAGTTAGAAACCGAATGGGTGAAAGAAGAAAAAGAATTACGCACCCTTTACATCAACGAAGATTTTTGCCGTCATTTTATCTATCGAGTGGCAGAGTGCAACCTGCAACCCCACTACGCCAACGGCCGGATCGTGTTTGAAATTGCTTTAGAGCCTGGAGCTACCTGGCACGCCTGTTGTCACTACATTCTGTCGGATAAGCAGCACTCCCGTCGCCCTCTGGAACTCAGCTATCAAGAAGCGATCGCTACTGGTTTAGAACGGGTACAACAGCAGTGGGAGGAAACCGTCACCGTCATGGAGTCTTCCCAGGAAGACATCGCCCGCCTGTATCGCCAATCCTTAGACGATTTGGGAGCTATGCGGCTGTACGACTATCATAATTTCTCCCCCGATATTTGGATTCCGGCGGCGGGGGTGCCGAAATTCGTCACCCTGTTCGGGCGCGATAGCTTAATCATCAGCCTGCAAAATGCGATCGTCCATCCCGGTTTTGCCAAGGGATGCTTGCAGAAGCTAGCGGAACTGCAAGCTACCGAGTACGACGACTGGCGCGATGCCGAACCAGGTAAGATTTTGCACGAAATTCGGATGGGAGAACTGGCAACGTTCCAGAAAATTCCCCACAGTCCCTATTACGGAGCGGCGGATACTACGGCTCTGTTTTTAATTACCCTGCACGAAACCTGGAAATGGCTCGGCGACATATCTTTATTACACGACTACCGAGAGGCGATCGATCGCGGCTTGGATTGGTTCGATCGCTACGGCGACTTAGATAGCGATGGCTTTCAAGAGTATCAGAAGCGATCGACAGCAGGAATCGACAATCAGGCGTGGAAAGATTCTGGGGATGCGATCGTTTATCCAGACGGCAGCCAAGTGCAAGCGCCCAAGGCACTGTGCGAGTTGCAGGGCTATGCCTTCGACGCTCGGATGCGAATGGCAGAAGTATTTGAGGCGTTGGGAGAAGGCCAGCGGGCGGCGGAGTTGCGCCAAAAAGCAGCTAAGTTGCAATCCCAGTTTGAAGAACGTTTTTGGTGCGAGGAGTTGGGCTTCTACGCCTTTGCCCTAGACCCCGATAAACAGCCAGTGAAGACGATCGCCTCCAATCCGGGACACTGCCTCTGGAGCGGCATCGTGCGGCCAGATCGGGCGGTGCAGGTAGGGCGACGGCTCCTGCAACCGGATATGTGGAGCGGTTGGGGCATTCGCACCCTGTCGTCCGATAATCCGGCATACAATCCCTTTTCCTATCACCGGGGTTCGGTCTGGCCCCACGACAACGGCATCATTGCCATGGGGTTGAAGCGATATGGCTTGACGGCAGAAGTAGCCCAGGTGGCCGAGGGGATTTTTGACGCTGCCCGCCATTTTGCCAGCTACCGCATTCCAGAACTCTATGGCGGGATCGATCGCCAAGTTGGAGCTTTTCCCGCCCCTTATCGAGAAGCCAACGTGCCCCAAGGATGGGCGGCGGCATCGGTATTTCAACTCCTGCAAGCGATCTTGGGACTTCAGGCAGATGCGCCCAACGGCTTACTTTTGGTCGATCCAGCCTTACCAGATTGGTTGCCAGATATTACGCTCCGCCAGGTCGAAATTGGCAACGCCCAGGTCGATTTACGTTTCTGGCGAGAAGGGGAACAAACCCGCTGGGATGCTGTGGTGCAGTCCGGGCAAATCGCGATCGAACGGCAATCCTGGCAGCCCTGGACACCTGAGACTCTACAGTTATCCCACGTATAAGGCAACCGGAGCATAGATCGGCATGGCCCGACCGCGAGAACGACGAACGAATCATTCCCGTCACCTCAAATTGCTAGGGGCAAGAAGACGGCATCGCCGCAGCTATCTAAGCCGCGTGCTGTTAGCGGTTGGCGTGGTGGGGCTATTTATCCTGATGGCCTGGTTTTCCTGGGCAGTCGTTGATGTCTTGCTGCTGGTCTTTTTGGGAGTGCTACTGGCGATCGCCTTGAGAACTCTGGCCAAACCCCTGGCCCGGATAACCCCCATCTCTGAGAAATGGGCTTTAGGAGCGATCGTCCTGCTGCTGGCATTGATGTTGGGTGCGTTAGGCTGGTTCCTGGTGCCAGAAATTCTCAACCAGGCAGACCTGCTGGTAGAGCAGGTGGGAAAGGCGATCGAACAACTCGAAGCGATCGCCAGCGAGCAATTCGGCCAAGACGGCATCGGTGGCATTTTTGGCGGTAGCAATCCCTGGCTCGATCCCAACAACGTTCTCACTCAAGTGATGGATACCTTTACGCTGACGCTGGGAGTGCTGGCAAATGGCCTGTTCGTGCTATTTATCGGACTGTTTGTGGCGATCGATCCCCATCTGTATCGCAGCGGCATTGTCAGCCTGGTTCCCCCCAGAGGGCGAAAACGGACGCGGGAGGTCATCGACGGCGTAGTCCGAGGACTGCGGGCCTGGCTGTTAGGGCGAATTATTTCGATGGTGGTAATCGGCATCGTCGTCAGTCTCGGCCTGTGGTTGTTAGATATTCCTCTGGCTCTGGTGTTGGGCATCATCGCCGCCCTGTTGGAATTTATTCCTGTAGTCGGGCCGGTGCTGGCAGCGGTTCCAGGAATTTTGATTGCCTTTACCCTCAGTCCGCTTCGAGCGGTTTACGTGGCGCTGTTCTATCTCGTGGTGCAGCAGCTTGAAGGCAACATCCTCACCCCGATCGTCCAACAGCAGGTGGTATCTCTGCCCCCGGCTTTGGGCTTATCGACGGTCTTAGCGTTGGGCATTCTATTCGGCCCGTTGGGCGTTTTAGCGGCGACTCCCCTGACGGTGGTGGCGTTCGTCATGGTGCGAACGATCTATTTACAGGACATTTTAGAACCTAATACTGAAGAAGATGCTTTTTAAGCAAATTAACAGGTAAGAAAACATGAAACGATCGAACATTTTGACAATCGGGTTAATGTTGGGAATGTTAGGACTGGCGGCCTGTAACCCCTCCCCAAACCAGATCGGCGACACCTCTGGCGCTGCTCAAACCGTTCCCTTAGAACAGGCGCAAGCCGATCGCCCAAATGACTCCCAAGCAAGCTGCCTTTTGGTGGAAGATGGATTTGGTTCCGAAGGACAGGTTAGCGTGCGGGTAGAAGAAGTAGTAACGGGGCTGGATGTTCCTTGGGGAATAGGTTTTCTCCCCGATGGCGATCTGCTGGTATCCGAACGATCGGGACGGGTGCGACTGGTACAGAACGGTAAATTACGCCCGGAAGCGATCGCCACCATCAACGTCAGCGATCGCGGTGAAGGGGGATTGTTGGGGATTGCTACCCATCCCGATTTTGCCAATAATCGATTATTTTACGTCTATTTCACTGCCGATGATAATGGCTCTGATGTCAATCGAGTAGAACGATGGCAGCTATCTGAGGACAGACTGAGGGCAAAGCGCGATCGCACGATCGTTGACAATATTCCCGTTGCCCAATTCCATAACGGCGGCCGGATTCGCTTCGGCCCGGATGGAATGCTCTACATCGGTACGGGGGATGCGAGAGATCCAGACCTGTCTCAGGATGCTAACAGTCTGGCTGGTAAGATTTTGCGCGTCACCCCCGACGGACAAGTACCCGCCGACAATCCCTTCTCTGGGAATCCAGTTTACATTTTGGGAATTCGCAACACTCAAGGCTTTGATTGGGTAAATGACTCGACCTTATGGGTGAGCGACCACGGCCCCAGTGGCGAGTTGGGGCGATCGGGACACGATAAAGTCAGCGTGGCGCGGGCTGGCGATAACTTGGGCTGGCCGACTATTTATCGCTGCGAATCCAGAGAGGGATTAGTCACTCCAGCAATCGTCTGGCAACAGGCATTACCGCCTGGAGGAGCGGCAATTTACAGGGGTAAAGCCATTCCTGAATGGCAGGGTAATTTCATCGTCGCCGCACTGGGGGCAGAACAATTGCAGCGAGTGGTCATCGATCCGCAATCCGGTCGAGTGCAGCAGCACGAAGTCTATTTGCAAGGACAGCACGGACGGTTGCGAGAAGCCATTATGGGGCCGGATGGCGAACTCTACGTCACCACCAGTAATTGCGACGGGCGCGGCAGTTGTCCGCCAGATGGGGATAAGATTCTTCGCATTACCCAGTAAGACAACTTCCAAAATTTTCCCTATTCTCTTTAAGTCCAATTTGGCTCTTCAACTTTTAGCGGTAAAGCGGCAACAAGTATGAATCCAACCGAACGTCCTTCAGCTTTACAACCATTGTTTTCCAGGAGCCAAGCAAATTCTCAGCAGGAATATGTAGAGTGGTTGCGAGTGCAACTCAAAAGGCTACTGGCAGAAAGACACTTGAATGAGGCCAAAGCCTTGCTGGTTCCGGCCCATCCGGCTGACATTGCCGACGCGATCGAAACGTTGCCCAACACCATGCAAGCGATCGCCTTTCGCCTGCTATCAAAAGATGAGGCCATTGAAGTTTACGAATATCTCGATACTGAGGTGCAGCAGGCATTAATCGAAGACTTCAGACAGCCAGAGTTGCTGGAGATCGTCGATCGGATGTCGCCGGACGAGCGGGCGCGTTTGTTCGACGAACTCCCAGCTAAAGTCGTTCGGCGGCTATGGCAACAACTATCTCCTGAAGAACGAGATACCACCGTGTTGCTATTAGGGTTTAAACCCAATACCGCCGGACGGTTGATGACCCCTGAATATTTATCGCTGAAAGAGGAGCGAACCGTACAGCAGGCTTTAGAAAAAATTCGACGTTTAGCCGATCGGGTAGAAACAATTTCTTATTTGTACGTCACCGATCGCGATCGCTGCTTGACTGGAATTTTGTCGTTACGAGAACTGATTGTCGCTGGGCCGGAGCAAACCATTAGCAGCATTATGACGCGGGATGTCGTGTCTGTCAGTACCGATACCGATCGAGAAGAAGCCGCCCGCCTGATTCAAGAATATGACTTTGTAGCACTACCCGTGGTCGATCGAGAGCAACGACTGGTAGGAATTATTACTGTAGATGATGTCCTAGATATTTTAGAGCAGGAAACCACCGAAGATATTTATGCCATGGGCGGCTTGCAAGCCAGCAAAGATAGTTATTTTCAAGCCAATCTGTTTGCCATTGCTCGCCAGCGGGTGCTGTGGTTGTTGGTGTTATTTGTCACCAATACTTTAACTATCGGGGTGATTCGCAGCCAGGAAGACGTTCTCGAACAAGTCGTTACCCTAGCTGCATTTATTCCTTTACTCATCGATGCTGGGGGAAATGTGGGAGCGCAGTCTTCAACGGTCGTGATTCGCGGACTCAATACCGAAGAAAGTCGGATGAAACAGGCAGTCTGGGTCATCTGGCGAGAGACGATCGCTGGGCTATTGCTCGGAGCCATGCTGGGATTGGTGGTATTTATCTGGGCAACATTTCTGCAAGGAGATGTGCTGGTAGCGATCGCGGTGGGAGCGAGTCTATTTGCGATTTCTGTTCTCGCTGCCATTGCTGGTTCGGCGCTACCATTTCTCTTTCGCTCCTTTGGTTTAGATCCAGCGTTGATGTCCGCTCCGTTTATTACCACAGCAGTTGATGTGTTGGGAGTGTGGATCTATCTCAGCGCGGCCAGAGTGATTTTGCAGCTATAGCCAATACGTCCAGATCTGTCACTTTTGGGTCGCATTGTTTCATTCGCACCCGTTGCTAGAAAAAGCAGAACAATTGCACGAGCAAACCCGTTATTAGAGAAATACATCTCTGCAAAAGCATTTTATTGAGGCTATGAGCATCTTTCAAAGAAAGAACCAAAATCAGTTGTCGCTTATTTATTCACAAATCAGGCAAAAGTTCAAGCAACTTCTGTGCGGGTTGCTTGGACTGATGGAGAAATAACTATTGGTCGTTTTTGGGAAGACTGCATTACTCTATTTTCACGCTAGCTGCCCTGATGTTTATTCCGTTTTTGAACTACTGGAATTTACTAGGATTTCGTTTCTAGTTCGATCGCTTTTTGAGTTTATCTAAAATTTATGCTCGATTGGATTACTAACGCCATTTCTTCAATGGGCTATCTCGGCATTGCTCTGTTGATGCTGTTGGAAAACTTTTTTCCTCCCGTATCCGAAGAGCTAATTATGCCCCTAGCGGGATTTACCGTGCAAAGAGGCGAACTCAACTTCCTGCTGTCGTACTGGCAGGAACTACAGGCATCGTTCTCGGTGCTTTGCTTTGGTATCGCCTGGGCAAGCTGGTGGGAGAACGACGCATGAGACAATGGGCAGACCGCCACGGCCGATGGCTGGGTTTATCTGGCGAAGACGTGGGTAAATCTAAACGCTGGTTTTACAGACATGGGAAAAAAGTCGTGTTTTTCGGCCGTCTCGTTCCAGGAATTCGCACCTATATCTCCATTCCTGCGGGTTTTGAAGAGATGTCTTTGCTACCTTTTATCGCCTACTCTGGATCTGGCACGCTGATTTGGGTAGGATTGCTAACTTATACAGGCTACGTGCTAGGGCAAAATTTTCAGTTGGTGGAAAAGTATTTTGGCCCGATTTCTCTAGCCGTATCGGTAGCCTCAGTTATAGGTATAGCGATTTGGGTGACTCGTCGCCGACGCAAGAAAAATTAGCAATTAGGTTGAACGGAGTGAAGCCCAACACGCCTGCTGCGATCGCTTAATTAAGCCTATCTATAGGAGGATGAAAATTATTATTTAACAAGTATCAAATAAAGCATGACATAACGATAATTTTGCGACCGGATTAACTGCGGTAAGTTAATCGTTATACAAGCTCGTGCGATCGATTAATAACAAGCTTATCGATAAAATATGACTGCAATAACCCAAAAATCCTTGCTACCGCAACAATGGCATCATCTAGCAGGAAGCGAAGTCGCTCGACAATTAGACAGTAACTTAGAAACAGGTTTAACCTCGGCTGAGGTTGCCAAGCGACGAGAGCGTTTTGGCCCTAACGAACTCAAAAGCAAACCGGGGAAAAGCCCGATCGTGCGATTTCTGCTGCAATTCAACCAACCGTTGCTCTATATTTTGCTCGTTGCGGGGGCAATTAAGGCCATCTTAGGAGAGTGGGTAAATGCTTGGGTCATTTGGGGTGTAACGCTGATTAACGCCATCGTCGGATTCATACAAGAAGCTAAAGCCGAAAACGCGATCGCGGCTTTAGCTTCTTCAGTGCAAACCGAGGCAACCATCGTTCGCGAGGGACAAAAAGTAAGAATTTCGTCAACGGAAATCGTCCCAGGGGATTTGGTTTTACTGACTTCTGGAGACAAAGTACCAGCCGATTTGCGATTGATTGCGGCACGAAATTTGCAAGTCAATGAATCCGCACTTACAGGGGAATCCATTGCTGTCGAAAAAAACCTGCAAATCCTTGATGCCGATGCACCGTTGGCAGAACGAACCAACATGGCTTATGCGGGCAGTTTCGTGACTTTTGGGCAAGGCAAGGGAATTGTCGTCGCGATCGCGCAAGAAACGGAAACGGGTCGAATTTCTCAGTTAATGGAGCAGCAAACCAACCTGAAAACGCCCTTAACCCGCAAATTCGATCGATTCAGTCGCACCTTGCTCTATATCATTCTGGGAGTCGCTGCACTGACGTTTGCCGTTGGTTTGGGATACGGTTACTCCTGGATCGAAATGTTCGAGGCTGCCGTTGCCTTGGCAGTGAGTGCGATTCCCGAAGGCTTACCCGCAGTCGTGACAATTACCCTCGCGATCGGGGTTTCGCGGATGGCACGCCGCCATGCCATTATCCGCAAATTACCCGCAGTGGAAACCCTTGGTAGTGCCACAGTTATCTGTTCGGATAAAACGGGCACGCTAACGGAAAATCAAATGACCGTGCAAGCTATCTATGCGGGAGGGCATCAATACCACGTTAGCGGTGAAGGGTACGTTCCAGAGGGAGAAATCTTTCTTGATGAAGCGCCAGTGGAACTCGATAAATCTCGCATACTACAAGAATGTCTCATCGCTGGATTGTTATGTAATGACTCTCACCTAGAAGTCAAAGACAGGCAGTGGAATGTTGTTGGCGATCCAACGGAAGGAGCGTTGATTGTCGTTGCCAACAAAGCGGGATACAATCGCGCCGACTTAGAACAAAAGATGCTCAGGATTGATGTAATTCCTTTCGAGTCAGAGTATCAGTATATGGCAACTTTGCATCGAAGCAGAGAACCAAGAAAAATCATTTACGTTAAAGGTTCCCTTGAGGCAATTCTCTCTCGCTCCCAGCAGATGCTTGATGCCCAAGGCAATTTAACTTCCCTCGCTCCAAACATAATCCATGAAGAAGCCGATGCGATGGCAGAACTAGGGTTACGGGTGCTGGCATTTGCTAAAAAATCCGTTAGAGACGAGCAAAATTCATTAGACCACGCAGATATCGAAGCAGGTCTAATTTTTATCGGGTTGCAAGGGATGATCGATCCACCGCGACAGGAGGCAATTAGAGCCGTAGCAGTCTGTAAAGCGGCAGGCATTCAAGTAAAAATGATTACTGGAGATCATGCCGTTACTGCAAGAGCGATCGCGTCTCGCATGGGACTGGAAAAGCACGGGGAAGTCATCGCTTTCACCGGACATGAACTAACGCGCATGGATAACCAAGCATTGGCAAACGCGATCGAACAAGGGGTAGTATTTGCCCGCGTCGCACCCGAACAGAAATTACGCCTGGTGGAAGCATTGCAGTCAAAAGGCGAAGTCGTTGCCATGACAGGAGATGGCGTTAACGATGCCCCCGCGCTCAAGCAAGCCGATATCGGCATCGCTATGGGAGGTGCTGGGACGGAAGTGGCAAAAGAAGCGGCTGACGCGATTTTGACCGACGATAACTTTGCTTCGATTGCAGCAGCAGTTGAAGAAGGAAGAACCGTTTATCGAAATTTGCTCAAAGCGATCGCCTTTATTCTACCCGTCAACGGTGGTGAATCGATGACGATTTTAATTAGCGTATTGCTGGCCAGAGATTTGCCAATTTTAGCGTTACAAGTTTTGTGGTTGAATATGGTCAATTCCATTGCCATGACGGTTCCCCTCGCCTTCGAGCCGAAGTCCGAGCGGGTCATGCAACAACCCCCGCGCCACCCCAAAGAACCCTTACTTTCTGGAAGATTATTAAAACGCATTATTGCCATTTCTGTATTTAATTGGATTCTTATTTTTGGCATATTTGAGTGGATCGAAGCAACGACGGGAAGCATTGCCCTTGCACGCACGATGGCAATTCAATCATTAGTTGCCGGAAGAATTTTTTATCTATTGAGCATCAGTCAGTTAGGTGTCGGAACCTTCAATAAAATTCGCGGCAGAGTCGCACGAGTAACCGATGCTTCTGCCATTATTATCGGGATTGTTGGCGCAATACTCTTACAGGTGATTTTCAGTCAATGGAGCCTAATGAACGCGCTATTTTCGACAGCGCCATTGAACTTAAGCCAATGGCTAATTTGCTTGTTAGTAGGCTTGCCGATGATTTTAGTGGCAACGTTGGTTAATCGCTTCGCTCCTCTCGATTGAGTCGATCTGCAAGCTAATATTCAAGCTTGATTTAACTCGCTTGCTGGCAAAAGTATCTTTTTTTCGTCATTTTTGAGATGTCATCAAGCCTGCAAAGATTCCTGCGTTTAAGCCTGGGAGCGTTTTTACTGCTCCTGTTAATTAATATTGGACTACCAGCTATCTTTTTGCTGCTGCAAGTTCCTTCGTTTGCGATTGGCAACGATCCATTTTGGCTCTTACGCTGGAGCTATACCGATCGGGGTTCTGGCATTGAATTTAACGTGCTTTTATTGTTGGCGATCGCGATAATTATCGGTTTATTAGGACTTGTCTTCGATCGACATCGGCATTAGCAAATTGCATAGCATAGGTGGATAGTAGCCGATCGCGTCGTGTCACTTTTGGGTCACATTGGCGATCGACACTCAAGATCTCACCCATTGAGTTTGAGAACGAGATCGTGGTTCAACTGACGCAACTCACTATCTACATCGCTGAAGGCGATCGCTGGCAGCACCAGCAGCTTTACCACGCACTGATAGAAGTGGCTCGCCAACAAAAAATGGCAGGCATAACGATTGCGCGGGCCGTTGTTGGAATTGGCAGCAGCGGCAAGATTCGGACAGCCAATATTTTGGCGCTGTCGGTCGATTTACCGCTCGTCGTCACCCTCATCGATCGACCTGAGAAAATTTATGGCTTTCTGGCAACAGCGCAAACAATGGTTCGTTCTGGTTTAATCGCCCTGCAAACTGTTGAAGTATTAGAACCTATTCTCAGAAATTAGTTGGAGAAGGATTGAGATTGTCACTTTCCCGTCACATTTACCGTTAACGCTAAAAGTAAGGCCAAATCCGGTTTGAAAAACCTCGATCGGTCCTCACCCCCTTCGGCAGAGCTTCAGGGCAACGCCCAACCCCTCTCCCACCTCAAAGAAGCCCTCTCCTGCAAGGAGAGGGGAACGGAAATTTATTTTTACTGGAGAGGGGAGCTAGAGGCGGGTCGTAGAAATCTCACATCAAAAGCAAACCAAAACAGAGTTATATGAACTTACTATCCATCGATGAATTAACGACTTTAGCAGCGGAATCGAACTCAACCTGCGTTTCACTCTACACTCCCATGGAACGATTGGGGGCCGAAACTCAGCAAAACCCAATTCGGTTCAAAAACTTACTGCGCCAAGCTGAGGAGCAATTACTGGCTCTGGGAATGCGGAGACAAGATGCTCTAGATCTGCTGCAACCAGTTCGCGAGCTAGATACCGACGACTTCTGGCAGCATCAAAGCGACAGCCTGGCAATTTTTCGATCGCCCCACCAATTCCGTTACTACTGCTTGCCCTTGGCGTTTCCAGAATTAACCGTCGTTACCGATCGCTTCCACCTCAAACCATTGCTGCCACTGCTGTCAGGAGATGGCAAATTTTACATTCTGGCACTGAGCCAAAATCAAATTCGACTGTTTCAGGGAACTCGTTACAGCGTCAGCGAAGTCGAGTTGCCAGATATGCCCACCAGTATGGCCGAGGCGTTAAAGTACGACGATCCTGAAAAGAGCCTCCAGTTTCATACTCGCACCCCACAAGGTAGCAGCGGCGATCGCGCGGCGATATTTCACGGTCACGGGGCAGGGGATGACGAGCGCCCAGAGAACCTACTGCGTTACTTCCGCCAAGTCAGCGACGGTCTAGAGTCGCTGCTGAAAACCGAGCGATCGCCGTTAGTCTTGGCAGGAGTAGACTATTTATTGCCGCTCTACCACCAGGCAAGTACCTACGATCCGATCTTGCCCGACGGCGTTACTGGCAACCCCGAAATCTTAAAACCAGAAGAACTGCACGAGCGAGCGTGGCAGATCGTCGGCCCCTATTTTGAACTGGAGAAAGAATCGACCGTCGCCCGCTTTCAAGAACTGCAAGGCACCGGAAAAACTGCCAGCACGATCGAAGAGGTCGTTTCGGCCGCTTATTTCCAGCGGGTGGAAACCCTGTTTGTTCCCGTGGGAGAACAAGTTTGGGGTCGTTTCGACCCAGAAGCCAATGCCGTGCGGATTCACGATCGACCCGAAGCTGGCGACGAAGATTTGCTCGATCTGGCGGCCCTGCATACCCTGAACAATGCTGGGACGGTTTACGCCGTGGAACCCGGAAACGTGCCTGAAGACCGACTGCTCGCTGCCATTTTTCGCTATTGATGCCATGTCGATCGGCCGTAGATCCCGCGTTCAAAGGTGGTTGTTGTTGGCTCTGCTGACAGGTGCTTTGGCGATCGCAGTTGGCGATCGTACTTGGGCGCAAATCCCCTTGCCTGCGCCGACCTTCCCGGAGGTGCAATCGCAAGAAAACCTGTTTTTTGCCGATGTGGTAGTGCGAGGACAACCCATCTTTCAAATTGGCGGCTTGGGCGATTTAAATGCCACCGAACGGGCGCAAATTGTCAATCGCCGGATTGCCAGCCTGTTGACACAATTTGACACCGTACCTCCGGTGACGGTGCAACCCGATCCCGATCGCTCGATCGCTACCCTCCAAGTCAACAACCGAGTGCTGATGACCGTTACCCAGCAGGATGCCCAAGACTTTAACTCGCCCGTGGAAACCCTGGCGCAACAGTGGGCCGCAGAGCTAAATCGAGCATTCGATCGACCCCCGTTAGCGATCGATGTCGGACAGCGGCTCTATTTCGCCGTCAGGCAATTCCAGCGGGATGCGATCGATCGATTGCCAGCCCTGCTGGGGGGGTTATTGGCGATCGGTTTGACCTGGTTATTGGCAGCCAGCGCCAAACGGATTTTGATGGCAGACACGGGACACTGGGAAGTAGATCGCAACTCCAAGCTGCTGGTTGCCCAATTAGGATTTGTGGGAGTTTGGGTGTTGGGAACCGTAGTGGCTTTGGGGGTTTTGGGACTCGATTTCATCACCTTATTTGGCGCGTTGGGGCTGACGAGCGTAGCGATCGGTTTGAGCCTGCGGGACGTGGTGGCTAACTATTTCTCTGGCATCATTCTGCTGGCATCCCGTCCGTTTCGCTTGGGCGACCAAATCGCCATCGGCGAGCATGAAGGCACCGTCACCCAAATTCAACTGCGAGCCACCACCATCCAAACCTACGACGGTCGCACTGTCTACATTCCCAACCAGCAGGTCTTCAACACCAGCATTATTAACAATACGATCGCTACCGTTCGCCGCAGTTCGATTTTGCTCGAAATCGGCTACGAAGCTGACATCAGAAACGTTCAAAAGCTCCTGCGGGCAGCCGTGTTGCAGACTGAAGGAGTGGAGTCCGAGCCGCCCCCAGATATTTTAGTCAGGGAGTTAGGAATCAACGGGGTCAAGATTGAGGTGCGGGACTGGGTTAACTCTCGACGGTTATCGTTCCTCGAAAGCACTTCGCGAGTTGCGATCGCCATCAAGGAAGCCTTACAAGCAGCTGGAATTGAAATGCCAGACGAAACTTATATCGTCAAACTGGAAAATCAACTAGCAACCGCAGATCGTTCCCCAGCGATCGCCCCGATCGGTTCGCCAAACTTAAGTAATAGTAATTCTGACAGAGCATAGCGATCGGCAACAGAAAAGTTTGTCGATCGTTTATCCTAGCAGTATTGGCAATTTAGGTGACGATCGCCATTCTCCGAAATATTGCAGACTCCCCACTACGATCGAGGGAGCATTCCCCATAGGTTTCCTGCGCCATAATTATGGAGGCTGGTTATGACACTTGAAAGCAAAATCGCAGACATATTTAGCATGAGCGATGCGGTTTGGGCGCGTCATGCTAACCCCTGGAGCGTCTGGACGCGATTCACTGCTTTGCCGTTGCTCGTCCTAGCAATTTGGAGTCGCGTTTGGCTGGGTTGGTGGGCGATCGTTCCTGTCGCTTTAGCGGTTCTTTGGACTTGGTTTAATCCGCGCGTTTTTCCCAAACCTGCTTCAACCAATAATTGGGCTTCAAAAGCAGTCCTTGGCGAACGAGTTTGGCTGAATCGAAACGTTATTCCAGTCCCCCAACATCACCAGCGCGTTCCCTCTATTCTCAGTGCCGTCTCAGCATCGGGCGTAATTTTCCTGGTTTGGGGACTGGTTGCCTTGAACGTTTGGTCTACGTTGTTGGGAACTGTCATTATCTATCTCGGCAAACTGTGGTTTATCGATCGCATGGTCTGGCTCTATCAAGATATGAAAGATGCCAATCCAGAGTATCAAAGCTGGCTCTACTAACCGAAAAAAGCATTGATAAGGCTTTTGAATCTTGCTCGATCGAATGCGCCTGCTCCTACTCAATGCTAGACTCGTTCCGGCGGATTTCTTCAACTTGCCCGACTACAAAGATCAGCCTAAACGGCTGCCCGATTTCCCGTTGCAAAAACTCCTCTAATAGGGCAATTTGTCTAGAGGTAATCGGTTCTCTAGACCGCACGTTGAGCCGGACTTCTGGAGGATCGACTAACCAGTTTGTCTGACTGCTCAACAGGTCTAAACGCTGAAAGGTAATGGTGCGATTTAACAACGCCTGCCGCAAGCTAGTTTCCAATTGTGCCTGTCTCAATAACCGAGCAAAACTAATTCCTAAAGGAACGACCAAAATAGCTGTGAGCGCCAAGGCCCAGGTGAGAGGTTTACGGGCGCGGTGCAAAGAGGCATAGCCTGCTAGCAGAAAGATCGACATACACGAAAGGGTAATACCCAGCAGATTAGTGAGATAGAGTAGCGTCGCCCCCTGACTGAGCGACCAGTTAGCTTGAGACAAACCCAACCCGATCGCGCACAGGGGTGGCATCAGCGCCACTGCGATCGCAGTTCCCGCCAGACTGCCAGAAATTTTGGGCTGAATTTTGGCATAGCCACTGATGCTACCTGCGGTGATGGCGATGCCTAAATCTAACAACGTCGGTTCCGATCGTCCTAAGATCTCGCTGCCAAAATTAGCAATGCCCACTAACCACCCCAGACAACAGGCGAGCAGCACTGCCAGTAGAGTTCCCACGGCCAGCGCCAGCAAGCCTTGACGAAACAGCAACACGTTACCGGCCAAGGCTCCAAACGCCAGTCCGCGAATTGGTAACATTAGGGGTGCCACGATCATCGCGCCAATAATTACGGCGGTGCTGTTTGCCAATAAACCAAAGGTGGCGATCGCGCAGGAGCTAAGAATTAACGTCAGGTAGGAGAAGTCAAGGGTGGATTCTGATAGCAGTTCTGCTTGCAATTGCTGCACCTGGATCGGATTTTTTCCCCGACTCCTGAACGCTTGAAAACGATCGCGAATATTCTTCAAGACCTATACCTCTCCTCTGGTGATGGCATCGCCTGGGAGCAGTATCTTACTTGCGATTGTAGCCAGCATCTAGAAATAGGCTGAAGATGAGGTAGAAAGTTGAATTTTCTCAGGAGATATCGCGATTGGATGCGACTGCGAGCCAAGTGGCGATCGAAACCAACTTGAAGCAATTTTTGCTGGTGCTATTGGTTTCCTTGAGCGCGGCCACCTTGCCGCGCCTTTTTAGCTGGTTCCGCCAAATTCCTTACACTCTGTTGCTGGTAATTGTGGGACTGGGGCTGGCATTTGCGGACGTGCGATTGGTAGATTTATCTCCCGAAACGATCCTGACGATCTTTTTGCCGCCGCTCCTGTTTGAAGCTGCCTGGAACTTAAAGTGGCAGGAACTAAAGCGGGAACTGCTGCCGATCTGCCTCTATGCGGTGTTGGGCGTGGGCATAGCGATCGCAGGCATTGCCTTGGGGCTGAATCAACTAGCAAGCGTTCCTTTGACGACAGCATTGCTAATCGGAGCCTGTCTTTCTGCCACCGATCCGGTGTCAGTCGTCGCCCTGTTTCGAGAGTTGGGCGTAGGTAGCCGTCTGAGCGTTTTGATGGAAGGAGAAAGCCTGTTTAACGATGGGATGGCAGTGGTGGCTTTCAGCTTTTTGGTGGCACTACCGTTGGGAACGGCAGATTTAACGATGCAATCGGCGCTAATTGAGTTCGTGCGCGTGGTCGGTCTTGGCACGGCAGTCGGCTGTTCGATCGGATTTGGCATTTCTTACCTGACGCAGCGATTTGACTTACCCCTGGTCGAACAGTCGTTTACTTTAGTATCTGCCTATGGCACTTATTTAGCCGCCGAGGATTTGGGCGGTTCTGGGGTGATGGGGGTGGTAACGACGGGATTAGTTTTGGGGAACTTTGGTTCCCGGATTGGCATGAATCCCCGAACGCGGGTTATTGTCAGCGAGTTTTGGGAATTTTTGGCATTTTTCGTCAACTCGATCGTCTTTCTGTTAATTGGCGACCAAATTCGGTTCGACGTTTTAGGGCAAAACTTGCATATTATTGTCACGACGTTGGTTGCCATGCTAATAGCGCGGGCGATCGCCATTTATAGTTTGAGTGCCATCAGCAATCGCCTGACCGAATTCAGCATCCCCCTAAAAGAGCAAACCGTAATCTGGTGGGGCGGGCTGAGAGGATCGGTATCGATCGCCTTAGCCTTGAGCGTCCCGGTAATCTTGCCCGCTCGCGAAGAGATCGTTGCCACGGTGTTTGGGGTCGTGTTGTTCGCGCTGCTGGTGCAAGGACTGACGACTAAGCCCTTGTTGGCATGGCTTAACCTGTTGGGGAGTCAACCCTGCCAGCAACAGTTTTCAGAAGCGATCGCTCGATTGGCCGCGTTAAAACGAGTTTTACAGCACATGGCTGGCGCTAAAGAGCGTCCGGGTGTGGAACCGGAATTTTTCCGCTATCGAGAAACATTGGTTAAAGGCGAAATAGCTCGCTTGGAGGAAGAGATCGAGACGTTACAGGACGAACACCCCGATCTACGAACGTTTGCCGCCGAACAATTCAAATCGGAGTTATTAGCAGTTGAGGCAGATACCTACGCCGAGTTTGTCCGAGCCGGACGACTGAATCGGGAACTAGCTCCCTTCCTCCAACAGGATTTTACAGAAGAGCTATGAGCGCCTGTCACTTTGCGGTCACATTTACCTGTCAGCATTAGAGAGTCGATCGAATCGCGGGTTGTTTAGGACGCTCGCTGACATCGATCGAGGCGCTAGCTTCCGATCGTTGGAGGATTGTATGAACCGTTATTTGATGGCATCGATCGCACTTTTAGGTTTCGCTATGGTTTTAGGGGCTTGCGTGCCAACTACACCCGTATCGCCAACGCCGGATAGTACGGTATCTCCCACGCCAACGACTCCTCCCTAATTTGCAGCTTTATTCCTAACTTCCAAATTAGGTCATCCCATTTACCTGTTTTTAATTTGCTCGGTGCGTCATTTTCATGCTCGATCTCTGGTACAAAAACGCGATTATCTACTGCATCGATGTCAAAACCTTCATGGATGCAAACGGAGATGGTATTGGTGATTTTATCGGGTTAACTGAGAAAGTCGATTATTTATCTGGCTTAGGCGTGACTTGCATCTGGCTGATGCCGTTCTATCCATCTCCGCAAAAAGATAATGGGTATGACGTAATGGATTATTACAACGTCGATCCCCAATTAGGCACGCTGGGAGATTTTGTCGAGTTTACCCGTCGGGCGGAGGAACGGGGAATTCGCATTCTCGTCGATCTGGTGGTCAATCACACCTCAGATCGACATCCCTGGTTTCAAGCTGCCTGTCAGGATAAAAACTCGAAATACAGGGACTACTATCTATGGTCGAAAGAGAAACCGCCAGATTTAACCGAAGGAATTATCTTTGCTGGCATCCAGGAAGCCACCTGGACTTATCACCCCCAAACGGAAGCCTATTACGCTCATCGATTTTACGACCATCAGGCTGACCTAAATATTACCAATCCTGAAGTCCGGGTAGAAATTCAAAAAATCATGGGATTTTGGCTGGCACTGGGGGTGTCTGGTTTTCGGATCGACTCGGCTCCCTATCTCATCGAACTGAGGCAGGCAGACAACCTGTACGAGAGAGTCGATGACCCCTACGTCTATCTCGACGAACTGCGCGATTTTCTCTCCTGGCGGCGCGGAGATGCCATTTTGCTGGCAGAAGCGAACGCACCAGTGACAGTGCTATCTGAATACTTCCAAGGGGGCGATCGCGTACATATGATGTTTGACTTTTGGGGCAATCAGCATCTCTTTCTGGCCCTGGCACAACAAAAGGCGGCTCCATTAGTTGAGGCGTTGAACGAGTTGCCTGCTGTCACCTCAACCGGACAATGGGCCAACTTTATTCGCAATCATGACGAACTATCGCTCGATCGACTTTCTAGCGGGCAACAAGATGATATTGCCACGGCCTTGGCACCCGATCGCGAGCGGATGTGGGTCTACGATCGCGGTATCCGACGGCGGTTTGCCCCAATGGTGCAGGGCGATCCTCGACGGCTGCGGCTAGCCTATAGTTTGCTGCTGAGTCTACCGGGCACGCCAGTAATTAACTACGGCGAAGAATTGGGCATGGGAGACGATCTCTCGTTAGAGGAACGCAGCCCAGCCCGAACCCCGATGCAGTGGTCGAACGCCCCCAATGGTGGGTTTTCTCCAGCACCCGCCGATCGACTGGTGCTACCCGTCATTTCTGAAGGTGAATACAGCTACCAGCACTTGAACGTTAACGTTCAACGTCGAGATCCCGACTCCTTGCTGAATTGGATGGAGCGAGCCATTCGCCTGCGAAAGGAATGTCCTGAATTCGGTTGGGGAACGTGGCAAATCCTAGAAACCGATCGAGCCAGCGTCATCGCCCATCGGTGCCAGTGGAGAGGCGGCGTGGCGATCGCCGTTCACAACTTGGCGGCAGCAGCTTGTAGCGTTACCTTGAGGCTGGAAAAGGATGTTGGCAGATATGCGATCGATCTGTTTGAAGATCGGCCCGATGAAGTAATTGCAGATCCATCTCACACCATCGAGCTTGCAGGTTATGGCTATCGCTGGTTTCGCATAGGCAGCGATCGGGCTGCTCGATCGATACTCGTATGAGGAAGAAGTATTGTGGTTCCCCTTCACGACGACAATCCTACCCGGATTACGCCCTTTGTTACTTATGGATTAATTGGCATTAACATTGTTATTTTTCTGCATCAGTTGAGTTTGTCTGCTCCACAATTGCAGAGCTTCGTTCAAACCTATGCTATCGTCCCCGATCGACTCACTAGCAGTTTGCAAAGCGGTAATTTCGGGCAAATTTGGCCTCAAGCGTTAACGTTGATTACCTCGCAGTTTTTGCATGGAGGCTTTCTTCATTTGGGCGGCAATATGTTGTTCCTGTGGGTGTTTGGCAACAACATCGAAGATCGATTGGGACACCTGAAGTTTATCATCTTTTATCTGGCTTGCGGCGTGCTGGCGGGGCTAGCGCAATGGTCGGTTTCGATGCAATCCGGCGTGCCTTCATTAGGGGCGAGTGGGGCGATCGCGGGTGTCCTCGGAGCCTATATTCTGCGCTTTCCCAAAGCCAGAATTTTGACGCTGGTGCCGATCGGCTTTTTCCTGACTACGTTGAGAATTCCGGCCGTGTTTTTTCTGGGATTCTGGTTTGTGCAACAGGCTTTTTACGGAATTGCCAGCTTACAAGTCCGCAGCAATGTCGGCATGGAAGGCGGTGGAATTGCTTACTGGGCCCATGCTGGAGGATTTGTTTTTGGCGCGATTTTAGGCCCTTTATTGGGATTATTCGCTTCGGAAAATCGCCCTCGATCGAGATTTTAAATGGCACTTTTGAATCACACGCAAGCGTTCTGACCTCAATCTTTGATGCGGTAGCCGATTAGCTTTTTCACCTTGCTGGCAGGAATTTTTAACTCCCGCGCCAGTGCCGCTTCCACTCGATCGGCTCGGACGACTGGAAACTCGTATTGCGTCCTGTTCAAAGTTGGGTCAGCGGTTTTCACCAAAACAGTAGTCACACCTCGGCGGCGATCGATTTCAGCATTAATCGCCAAAATCGCGACCGATAAATTGGCTGCTAGCCGCCGATCTACCGGAAGTGGGCTGGCAGAATCATAGGAGCGGTTTAAGACCAGTGCTGCCGTTCCGTTACCCAAAAACCACAATAAAAGGGCGATCGAGGGTAACGGCAGCCAGAATTCCCCACCAGTGCGATGCAGAAGTTTGGAAAAGTCAGAGAACACGTTTTGATGCTTCAGATTCTCAACTCGCGCGAACCTGCATACTAGCTTAGTTAATCTTGACACCATCAGAATCTCACCTGAGATGGAAGTTTTCCTGTAGGGTGCTTCCATAGACTGCAAATAACATCTCTTCCGGGTTAGCTGTATGCGAATTCTGCTGGTTGAAGACGACCCCCAACAACTAGAACCCCTTCAGGCGGCGCTCTCAGAGGCAGGGCATATTGTAGATGGCGTGGAAGACGGCGCGATCGCCCAGTGGGCCTTGTCGACGCGGGACTACGACCTGCTGATTTTAGATTGGCTATTACCTCAAGTCAGCGGGCTAGATCTTTGTCAGCAATATCGCCGTTTGGGAAAGACGGCTCCAGTATTGATTTTGACGGCAAAAGATGCGATCGCCGACAGGATCGGCGGCTTGGATGCTGGGGCGGACGATTATTTAATCAAGCCTGCCGACGTATTTGAACTGCTGGCACGAGTGCGGGCCTTGGGACGACGATCGCCCTTATGGAAAGGAGATGTCTTGCGGGTGGCAGATTTAACGCTGCATTTAGCCACTCTAACCGTAGAGCGAGGCGATCGAATAGTGCAACTGTCTGCCCGCGAATTTCAACTGCTGGAATATTTGATGCACCACCCGCGACAGGTACTCTCCCGCGATCGAATCGAACAAGTCTTGTGGGAGTGGGGAACCGAACCAGCAAGTAACGCGATTACCGTCCTCGTGCGACGTTTGCGGCAGGGGCTAGAAGCGGTAGGTGTCGATCGGTGGTTGGAAACCGTCTACGGTATGGGGTATCGTTTGAATCCAGATGTTCGCTCGTAGTCGCCGCAATCTGGCCCGCTGGTTTATGCTGTCGATGGGCAGCATTTTGGTGCTGTTTGCCAGTCTGATTTATTACCAAAGAGCCGTCGAACGTTTGAAAGAGAGCGATCGCTTGCTCTATAGCAAAGCCAAAATCATGGTTGCCAATGTCGATTACGAGTGGCAACCGGGCCAAGAGCGGCTCGATCTGAGCAACGTACCGATTTTAGGAAGCTATTCTCCGCCCATAGATAACAATGTAGTCTACGCCCGTTGGTATACCACCACTGGAAGATTGCGCCAGTTTTATGGGACGCAACCGAGCGATCGAATTCAGGCCAGGGCAGCCTTTGAAACCATTCAGTCCGATCCCGAATGGCTGCGGCAACTAACGCTTCCGGTTGACTCTAACGGACGGACGATCGGTTATCTTCAGATCGCCATGCCGCTAACTGGGGCGCGGGATGCCTTGCAAGAGTTACTCGTCGTCATGGTCATCGCAGTACCTCTGACTTTAGGGGCGATCGGTTTAGCGAGTTGGTGTTTGGGCGAGCTAGCCATGCAGCCGATTTGGGAGGCTTACGCCAGCCTGCAACGCTTCACCTCGGATGCTTCCCACGAACTCAGGGCCCCGCTGGCAGCGATTCTCAGCAACGCCCAAGTTGGCTTGCTCAGCCCAGTTGAAGCCGGCCAGCCCAAGCATACTCGTCTAGAAAAAATTGCGGCAGCCGCTAAATCGATGAACCAACTGGTGACAGATTTGTTGTTTTTGGCACGGCAGGCGGGACGGTTGCACCCAGATTCGCTCCAGTTGATAAATTTGAACGATCTATTGAAAGAGACGATCGCGGCTTTGCCCGTTCGGTCTGCGGCCCGGCATTTAACTCTCGATCTAGAACTGCCTGAAGCAATTGTCACGGTTCGAGGCCATCCCGATTTATTGCGGCAAGCGATCGCTAACTTACTTACCAATGCCTGTAGGTATACACCGGACAGAGGCACCGTGCGGTTGCGATCGATCCCGCACCATCGCTGGGTTTTAATTCGAGTAGAAGATACTGGAATTGGGATTCCAGAGGCAGATTTACCCCACATCTTTGAACGATTTTACCGAGTCGATGCGGAACGAGGGCGAGCCACAGGTGGTTCCGGCTTGGGACTGGCGATCGTGGAACAAATTATTGCCGCCCACGGCGGGCGAATTGCCGTCAGCAGCCAGGTTGGACAAGGCTCTGTCTTCCAAATCGAACTGCCGCTGCCATAACCCCTCTCCCGTGTAGCTACCGTGTATACACATCTCTAGTTTTGATGCTGAAATCCTCGCAGATCCCCCCTAGCCCCCCTTCAAAAGCGGATGCAAGCGCGGCGAGGGAACCTCGCCATGCAGCTTGCACCAAGCAGGGTGGAAAGAACTCAAAGTCCCCCTTAAAAAGGGGGATTTAGGGGGATCTACAAGGCCTAACCTCAGACCGATAACTTATGTATACACCGTAGCCTATGTAGAGACGTAGCACTGCTACGTCTCCAGAGGATTTAGGCGATCGCGATCGCTAATTCCCTAGTCTCTACTGAAGATTCAACTTCATCAGACGGTGCCACTAAGAAACCGCGCTGGATCAGGTAAGACAAATAAGTGCGGAGCAATCGGCTATCTACCGTCGGACAGGCAATGTTACTTGCTGCCAAACCAGCCAGGGTATTGTGGTAATCAAACGACTGGGAACCTAAAGAAGCTGTCTCGAAATAGTTTTCCGAATTCCAATCGGTAAACAGAAACAGTAGAGGACTCAAAGCGTTATCTTTTTGGGCGCTAGCCGTCTTCAGCATTTCTTGCCATTGCTGGTAGTTAGTCCACTCTACGGGGTAGCCAAAGGAGCGAATTTCTTGCACGAACCGCCGGAAGGCAACTGCATGAGGATTGACGAGGTGGAAAGCTTTACCCAGAGAGTTAGACTGCCGCGACAGATGGACGATCGCTCGACTGACGTAACCAACAGGAGTCAAACTCATTTTTACATCTAAGGTAGGAGCAGTACCCAGTTGGATCAAGCCTTTGATCAAGCGGCAAACCAAATCATTGGTTTGAGAAGCACCCGTTTGGCTGTGTCCGGTAATCATTCCTGGGCGGTAGATGCTGGTGGGAATGCCGATTTCGCGGGCTGCCATCATCAGTTTTTCTCCTACCCACTTACTTTGAGCGTAGCCTTCGGTGATACCGACACCATCGCCTAAGTCGTCATCTTCGCGAATCGATGCCATTTGGGCATAGTGGGGCGATTGGAAAACATCGAGGGTAGAGATGAAATGCACGGGTTTGACTCGATCGCGGCTGGCTAACTTCAAGATTTCTTGAGTTCCCAACACGTTAGCTGCACGTAAGGCGGCGTAGGGATAGGTTAAATTGACAAATGCGCCATTGTGATAGATGGTGTCGATGTTGGCGGCTAACTCGGTAAACTGCTCTTGAGAAATTCCTAGTAGGGGTTGAGCTAAATCCCCTAGCACTGGGACGACTCGCTGCTCTAGGCGATCGCTTGGCAGTAAGTATTGTTGGAAGTTTAAACGCAACTTTTGGATGGCAGCAGCGGGGGTTTTGGCACGTACCAAGCAATAGATAGTAGCTGTGGTTTGGTTCAGCAATTCGTGCAGTAAGAACGCACCCAGGAAACCAGTACCTCCAGTTAAGAAGATATCTTGAGGTTCGCGATCGCTCTCGACATAAGGCACATCCACAACAATGCTGGGGTCTAGAACCGCGTCGGCTTGGAATTCAGGTGCAGTTGCGATTTCGGCATCAGAATTTTGCACGTTAGTTATAGCTGCTGCCAATCCTGCTACCGTAGGAGCTTGGAACAGAGCAATTAAGGGCAACTCTACCTCGAAGGTATCGCGGATGTGAGATAGCAGTTGAGCCGTTAACAGCGAATGCCCGCCTAGATCGAAGAAGTTGTCATTCACGCCGATTTGCTCGATGCCCAAAACCTGAGTCCAAATTTGGGCTAACTTTTGCTCGATCGAGGTCCGAGGGGCAATAAACTCGCTATCTAGAATCGGTCGGTCTTGGTTAGGGGCTGGCAAGGCGCGGCGATCGACTTTACCATTTGGTGTTAGAGGAAAAGCTGCCATCGTCACGAAGGCGCTGGGAACCATATAGGCAGGCAGTTTTTCTTTTAAGAACGTCCGCAACTGAGAACCCAAGTTGGTGGTAGCTTTGGTGGGCAGAATGCTAGCAGGCTCGATCGTGTTGGCATAGCTGCTCCAAGGCAGGCAACTCCAGACTTTGGTGGGGAAAGAGGGGATGGCTGCATGGCCATCTGCTTCTGGGCGCTGGAGGACGATATCGTAATAACCTTCAGTGGCACCAGCAGCTTCGCTGATGTAGAGGTTATAAGATAACTCTTGACTCAAGCTCCATAAATCTTCTGGATCGATCCCGACAGTGCGGCTGACGATTTCCCGTAACTCTCCGGCTGTTTGCACGGCATCGTTTTGTAATAATTTGACGGCCTTGACATCAACGCAAGTGCGAGCGTTGGGAATGCGGGTAATCCCCAATAATTCCGGCTGGGTAGCTGCTAAGTGTTGGCGCAATATATTTAAGTTCAAACCTAGTTGCTGCCAATTCAACCAAACTGGGGCGTTAGGAGCGTAACCCGTAGTCCCTATTTCTAAAATCGCATCGTAGCGGAACCGATTTAACTCGCTCTCGACGTTACCCCGCTTCAGTAAAGTGTGGACTTGAGAGATCGCTGGTATATCTTCTTGCAGCGCCAAAAAGAATTCTGGGGCAATATACATTTGTTGCTCTCGATCGATCTTCTCTTGGATGCGCTGTTGCAACTCAGATGCAGGTAAAGCATCGGGGGCTTGATGCAGTTGCACTGAGGTGTGGAAGGCTTTCATTAAAGGCAAGCTGCGAACGTCGCCGACAAATATCCGACCGCCTGGTTTGACTACTCGTGCGATTTCAGTTAAAACTTTCACCAAGTAATCCATATCGGGAAAATATTGAATTACCGAATTGATGACTACCGTATCGAAGGCACCAGTTTCAATTCCTGCTAAGTTATCGGCGGCGCAACAATGCAAGCTGACTCGATCGCGATTGCTGTCATCTAAGTTATCTTCGATGTAGCGAATTGCCTCTTCAGCAATATCCGTACCGACATAATGGTCGCAGCAATCGACTAACCGGAATAGCAACAATCCGGTACCGCAACCGATTTCTAAGATTCGTTCCGGTTGGAAAGAGAGGATGCGATCGACCGTACGATCTACCCAATCTGCCATTTCTTCTTCAGAGGTGGGCAACCCAGTATAGCTATTGTTCCAACCGCTGGTATTGAAGGTGCGATCGTCACTGCTGGGAGTGTAGCTGTAAGCTTGATTCCAAATCTGCTGCCATTGTTGAGTTTTTTCGGTTAAGTTATCTTCGGTTTCGGGAATGACGTAAGCGGCTAAACTTTGTTCGCCAGAATTATCTTTATGTCCGACTACTACTGCTTCTCTCACCCCTGGATACTGGCTTAAGGTGGCTTCGATGTCTCCCAGTTCGATCCGGAAGCCGCGAATTTTCACTTGATGGTCGATCCGTCCGACGCATTGAATCGTCCCATCTGGCAGGTAGCGGGCTAAATCTCCCGTGCGATACAACCGCGCCCCTAGTTCGGCACTGAAAGGATCGGGAAGGAACTTTTCTTCGTTCAATTCGGGGCGATTGAGATAACCCCGCGCCAAACCGACTCCGCCAATTAGTAACTCTCCAGCTTCTCCGACGGGCAAGATATTGAGGGGGTCGTCGTGACGTTGCAGTTCTGGATCTACTATATAAACTTGGGTATTAGCGATCGGCCGTCCTACTGAAATCGGTCCCTCTCCAGGCGTTACTTGATGGACGGTAGACCAAATCGTGGTTTCTGTCGGTCCGTACATATTCCAAACGGCGGCGGTTTTGTCGAGTAACTTATCTGCTAAATCGCGAGACATGGCTTCGCCACCACAAAGAATTTTCAGGCTGGAATTACCTTGCCAACCGCCAGCCAGCAACATCCGCCAGGTAGCGGGCGTGGCTTGTAAAACAGTGGCTCCCGACTCTTCTATCGCCTGAGACAACCGCGCTGCATCTGAGGCAACTTCCCGACTGACTAAATGTACCTGCGCCCCTACCGATAGAGGTAAGTAAAGTTCTAAAGCGGCAATATCGAAGGAAATAGTAGTTACGGCTAGCAAGATATCTTCGGCTGTCAATCCGGGGGCTACACTCATAGAAGTTAAGAAATTTACCACCCCGCGATGTAGCACTTGCACGCCTTTGGGTTTGCCAGTCGAACCAGAAGTGTAGATGGTATAAGCTAGGTTGTCTGGAGTAACGTAACTATGAGGATTTGTTTGAGAGTGTTGGGCGATCGCTTCGGCATCGGTATCTAAACAAACGACTTGAGCCCGATGCTCTGGTAAAGCAGCCAGCAGATTTTTTTCTGTAACTAATACTGGCAATTGGGCATCTTCCACCATCAATGCCAAGCGATCTTGAGGGAAAGCTGGATCGAGGGGAACGTAAGCCCCGCCTGCTTTGAGAATGCCCAGTAACCCAACTACCATCCAGAGCGATCGCTCGACGCAAATTCCCACCAACACTTCAGATTCAACTCCTAGCGTTTGTAAGTAATGCGCCAATTGATTGGCTTGATGGTTTAGTTCGCGATAAGTTAGCTGTTGGCCCTCAAAAGTAATAGCAATCTTTTCTGGATTTCGTCTTACCCGATCTTCAAATAACTGATGAATACCCAAAGCTGAAGAATAATCGACTTTAGTGTTATTCCAATGTTGTAATAATTCTGGCAATTCTAGAGCAATTTTCGATGATGCTGTTTCTGTTGGCAAAAGAGGATTTTGGTCGTTGTCATCAGCGAATAAGTTACTCATTTTAGATTCTCCAAAAATTTGACACGTTGAAATTAGGCAGATCGTCGATCGAGCCTGGTGCAATATTTGAACTACTAGATCCTAAAGATTAAAAAGTAAAAAACCGCAGACTTTCAGCAGACTTACGTAAGTATTTTCTTGGAGTCTCAAAACACATTTTAATTAGTGCTTATCCGGTTTTTTACTTAGAGAAGTGAAGCTGTTTTATAGTTTCGGGAAAAAACACTTAAGTATCATCCGTATAAACACGGAAATAACAAATCTCGGTTACGTAAAACTACGTAAGTAATCAACCGGAGTTTGTTGGCTAAATGCTTGACCGTCACTTCTGTAGGCACTCCTGTATTCTGGTAAACGAATCAGTAAAATTATCTACGTAAATATACAGTAACCGCTGATTCTGGGGTTGTCTGTGTGAAAATGCGATCGATCTCGCTAGTTACTAAGTTACTTTGCAGCTACAGATATGACTTTAGAGCAGATAAATGAGACGCGATCGTTATTCCAGCTAAAATAAACTACAAGTCTCTTGGCGAGCGAGCAAATACTGGATTAAGCCTCAAAATAACCGATTATGAGTGTAGAAGAAGCATTGGCTGTGGTAGATACCGTATTTGGTTCCGAACGCTTAAGCCACGTACAAGAACTGGTGTTTCGCCAATGTTGGGAAGCTAAAAGCTACCAGGAAATTGCTGAAACGGCTGGCTACGATCCAGATTACATCCGGGTAGTCGGTTCGCGGCTGTGGCAAACTCTTTCCCAGGCTTTTGGGGAAAAGATCTCAAAAAATAACGTGCAAGCAGTATTGAGGCATCGGGCTAAAGAGCGAGAGCCAGGAAAAGTGCTGCACTATCCCTCTGCGATGGTGGCTGTCGCTTCAGAAAACCAAGAAGTTTTGGGGGGGCAAGTGCCGTTAGATTCTAAGTTTTACGTCGAGCGTCCCCCGGTGGAAGTCGATTCTTATGCCGAAATTCTCAAGCCTGGATCGCTGCTGCGCGTTAAAGCCCCCAGGCAAATGGGCAAAACATCGCTGATGGCAAGGATTATTGCTTATTCTCAAACTAAAGGTTATTGCCCGGTGCGACTGAACCTCCAACAAGCCGATCGAGTAGTATTAGGAAATCTAGATAAATTTTTGCGATGGTTCTGTGCCAACATCACTCGCCAACTCAAATTAGAATCTAAGCTGGACGATTATTGGGATGAAGACTTGGGCAGTAAGGTAAGCTGCACTACTTACTTGCAAGAGCACATCTTGTCACAAATAGAATGTCCCATAGTCCTAGCGCTAGATGAAGTCAACCGGATTTTCGAGCATACCGAAATCGCTCAAGATTTTCTGCCGCTGCTGCGAGTGTGGCACGAGGAAGCCAATAATTTGGCCATTTGGCAAAAACTGCGTTTGGTAGTAGTTCATTCTACAGAAGTGTATATTCCTCTAAATATCAATCAATCGCCGTTTAATATCGGTTTGCCGCTTCAGTTGCGAGAGTTTAGCCTAGAGCAGGTTCGCGATTTGGCTCGCCGTTACGGAATGGATTGGCTGAAAGATGCTCGCGCCGAAAACCCTTTATCGGCGATCGTTTCCCTCATCGGCGGACATCCCTATCTGGTGAGAATTGCCCTCTATCACCTGTTCAAGAAAGAGTTAATTGTCGAGCAACTGTTAGAAGAAGCGCCAACTCCGACTGGTATTTATGGCAATTATCTGCAAGGGCACTTGGCAACTCTGCAAGAGCATCCAGAATTAGCAGCAGCTTTCAAACAAACCGTGACTGCCGATAAGCCCATCAGCATCGATTCGATTTCGGCCTATAAACTGTATAGCCTGGGGTTGGTGAACCTTCACGGGACTGAAGTTACTCCTAGCTGCGATTTGTATCGCTTGTATTTTCGCGATCGGCTCAGTCAATTTTAGAAGGTGGAATCGATCGCTCTTTTCAGGGCTGGTTCGATCGACTTTTGACGGTTGGCGGACGATAGCTTATGGGTTATCGCTGAGGCAGGGCGGGTTCGATTGGGCGTTGATGGTTGGGGAACAACAGGGATGGCAAAACCCGTCTCTACAACAGACGCACCATGGTGCGTCTCTACCTCCTGTATTCATTCATAATTCATCATGCAATCGAACTATGCTATTTTTATGAGTCTGGTCGGATAATAAATGATTTGTTATGCGTTCGCGTAGCGTTCCCGCAGGGAAATCGCCAATCTGGATAAAATTGCGGAACTTGTTGTTTTAGTGGTGAAGATTAATAGAGAGCGACGAAGATTATATAGATAGTAAATTTGGATACCTTGCTGAAAGCGCCAAGAGTTATTAATGTTACTTTAGAGTATTTACGGGGAATTCTGGAGAGAGGATTGACAAAAAATACATGAGTTTACTTTTTTCTTCTAGTTCGATCGATCCCGTCTCAGAGTCCGTCGGCAGCGATATGTTAGCAGACAACACGCATCACGAACGCCCGCCCCTGTCGGCAGCTTTAATGGCTGGTGAGGTTATTCTCGAAACCCGTTCTCATTCAGCCTGGGGTGGTGCGGTCACGGCTAAGATATATTTTCCTCTGAATCGATCGCAGGTTTGGAAACAATTGACTGACTATCCCCGGTGGGTGCATTATTTCCCAGATATCGTTTGCTCTGAGGTTTTGCCGCCAGCAGTTTCTAATACTTTAAAACCTGCCTCTAAACGTCTTTACCAAGTTGCCAAAAAAGCCTTTTTGTTTCTCAGCGTGCAGGTTGAAGTTTACCTAAACGTGTTTGAGAGCGTGCAGCAAGAAATTAAGTTCCGGCTAGAGAGCGGCAGCTTTGTCGATTTTACTGCCGATTTAAAGTTACAAGATGCAGGCACGGGAACTATCCTTACCTACTCAGTGCAAGCCACACCAACGATTCCGGTGCCATCGATTTTGATCGAACAGGCAATGCAATTCGACTTACCAACTAATCTGCGAAAAATGAGACAGATTATTTGTAGCAGCGGCGGTTGTTGAGGAGAGCGAGAAGAGACAAGGAAGACAAAAAAACTCCAGCCGCGCGGCTGGAGTTGACCTAAAGGGAGATAAAAATCTAGATAGCCATGGGTTAAACGCTTAGCTAGAGAGGCTGTTGCTAGCGTAAGCATCCATTGAGTAAGCAGGAATTCGATCGCTGTAGTCTGTTTCTTTCCCAGTCACAGCTTGAGCTACTTTTTCAAATTTATTGGAGTTCCAATTTCTTTCGTGGATTGGTTTGGTTTGTTCGCCGAGGAAGTAGGCTTGGGTACCAATGGCAGCAGCGGCAACCCAACCAATTAAAAATACGGCAATCAGAATTATCATCATGGTCGTTTACTCCTGTGGTAATTAATCTAGTAACGAGTTACAAAAAGCTTAGTTAGCAGCGAAGGAAACTAGCATTAGCAAGGTAACGAATAAAGTAGCGATCGCACCTTGAACTGCATAGCTGCGCTGTTGTTCTGGTGAAGGATATTCGGCGTAGTAAGTGTTGGGTTCGATGGCGTAGTTATTGAGCAATCCGGTTTCGTCGGTGGTATACATGGTGGTTTCTCCTTTGGTTATCGATTGGCGAGCGTAATTAGCGGTAGGTGGCTTAGTTAGCCGCGAAGGAAACTAACATTAGCAAGGTAACGAATAAAGTAGCGATCGCACCTTGAACTGCATAGCTGCGTTGTTGTTCTGGTGAAGGATATTCGGCGTAGTAGGTGTTGGGTTCGATGGCGTAGTTATTGAGCAATCCGGTTTCGTCGGTGGTATACATAGTTGTCTCTCGGTGTTTGTAACGTTATGTAAATATAATGTAACAAATTGTAAAAGAATGTCAAGCGATCGTAGGGTTTGTGCTATATGAGTTATTTGGGGCGGATATAGGCAAAGCTAATAGTAGCTAAAAGTCAAGCTAGCAAAGGATTACAAGTTCCTGTTGCCTCGCAGAATCCCCTTAAATTAGGCTTCGCGATCCCTACAATTGCTTCGCCCCAGAGGGTGGAAAACCGATCCTGATGTTTGTAAACTTGGGTAGAGAACTGGCTGGAAAACTGGCAGCAGCAAAGACAAAGCGCGATCGTGTCTGGTAAATAAACGCGAGTTCGGTAAACCTCAGTTCAGAATAATTTTTTGTACTCTAATTCTGTATTCTGGATTTTGTATAGTAAATTCTCTTCAACTGATGTCTAGTCCAACTATTCGCGTTGTAGCTCGGATCGTCTCTTTTCCTGACAAAGTAGAAGAAGCGAAAGCTCTGTTACTGAGTCTGATCGAACCCAGCCGACAGGATAATGGTTGTATCAAATACGAACTGCTGCAAAACCGAGCCGAGCCGACAGTTTTTACTTTTGTGGAAGAGTGGGCTGGCGATGCCGATCTCGACGCACATCTGGCTTCATCTTATGTGGCGGCTGCGATCGCTCGGATTCCAGAACTAATTGCTGAAGGGCCAGACATCCAACGCTATAACCTCTTGGCATAACAGGAGTTGAGTCATAGATCGGGTTTGCTATTGGTAGGGTTCTATCTTGACATCCTCTCCGGCGTGAACGCACGGAGATTCCAAGAATCACTTCTTAGATTTTTCTGCTTCAATGCAACTGCCATCAAGCTTATGCCTTTCCGGTCTTACGCTCGCTCCACAGACTTTCACCGCCAGCCCAGCGGCAAGGATGTTATTGGCAGCGTTGAGGTCGCGGTCATGGGTTGTCCCACAATTAGGACAATTCCACTCCCTAATCTTCAACGGCATTTCTTTAACGACGTGACCACATCCTCCACATCGCTTAGAACTCGGAAACCATCGGTCAATCTTAATCAAAGTCCGACCATACCAATCGCACTTGTATTCAAGCTGTCTGACCAGTTCGCCCCAACTAGCATCGCTAATCGAGAGCGCGAGTTTCCGGTTTTTCACCATATTCTTCACAGCCAAATCTTCGACGGCAATGGTTTGGTTTTCACACACCAATCGAGTTGTCAGCTTGTGAAGAAAGTCATTCCTGGCATCAGTTATCTGCTGATGCACTCTAGCTACTTTTGCCTTAGCTTTGTGTCGATTATTAGAGCCTTTTTGCTTTCGACTCAAAGCTTTCTGTTGTCTTCTGAGTCGAGAATATTTAGCTCTAAACCCTTTGGGGTTAGCGATTTTTTCCCCACTACTCAAAGCGACCAAAGTAGTTACGCCCAGATCGACACCAACTTGTTGAGAAGATGGCGGCAATGCTTCGACACGGGTATCTACCAACAAAGAAATCGTCCATCTGCCAGATGGAGCAAGTTTCACCGTTATAGTGGATGGTTCGACTCCGAAGGGCAGTTGTCGGCTCCATCGAATCGGCAGCGGTTCGACACATTTAGCCAGGGAGATTTGGCCGTTTCTGAATTTAAACGCCGACTTGGTGAATTCCGCACTGCCGCCGTTGCGTTTTTTCTTAAAAGTTGGGTATTTTGCTCGTCCTTCAAAGAAATTCGAGAACGCCTTTTGCAGGTGTCTCAATCCTTGTTGCAATGGTACGCAACTAACTTCATTCAAAAACTGGAGGTTATCTTGCTTCTTCCACTCCGTCAGCATCGACGAAGTATCGCTGTAGCCAACTCGTTTTTGTTCTTCATACCAGGCTTGGGTTCTTACTGCCAAAGCTTTGTTGTAGACCAAACGAGTGCAGCCTATCGTTCGCCTCAACAGGTTTTCCTGTTCGGGCGTGGGATAAAAACGATACTTGAAAGCTTTTTGAGCCATTCTTACATTATACAATATTATAATGTGAGAGACAAAGATCTATTGGCTCTCCTACGTCCCTACGTTTGCCGCTCCTATCCCTAAGAAGCCATGAAACGGCGGGGTTTCTCGGAGGTTTTCGATGAAGAAAGCCGTACAATTTATCTTTTTCTTTCTCAGCAAAAGCGATCGCCATGCCTACCTACACTGGAATATCTAGCGAAGCCTTCCGCCATCCCCTCGATCGCGAAGCCGAACTTGCCCTTCGCAACATCCCTGGCTTCGATTTGGTGGCTCGCAAATTTGTCGAATTCCTTTCGGAACGCCCTCAGTTTGTCTATCACATGGGTAACAGCCTGCAAGTCGGACCGCGTCAATATTCCACTCTCTACCATATGTTTCGAGAATGCGTCCGGGACTTAGACGTTTACCCAGAACCAGCTTTATTCGTTTCTCAAAATCCCATATCTAACGCCTACGCTTTAGGACAGGAACGCCCTTCAATTATTCTCAGTTCGGGGATATTAGATTTAATGAGCGAAATCGAAATTCGATCGATCCTCGCTCACGAATTAGGACATATTAAATGCGGTCATACCACTTTAAATGCTATGGCTCTTTGGGCGATTAGCGCCGCTTCATTTATCGGTCAATTAACCCTCGGCTTGAGTAACATCTTGATTACCAGCGGCTTGCTGATGGCATTTTACGAATGGAAGCGGAAATCAGAACTATCAGCCGATCGCGCCGCCTTATTGCTCATCGACGAGCTTACGCCCGTGACGAGCGCCATGATGAAATTAGCTGGAGGAAGCCTTAATTACAGCAACGAATGCAGTTTAGAGGAATTTACCCGGCAATCAGAACGATATGAAGAACTCGATCGAGACGGACTCAATCAAGTCTATAAATTCTTGCTTTATAACAACCTGGCCCAAGGAGTATTCTTGAGCCATCCCTTTTTAGTCGAACGGGTGCGCTATCTGCAAGAATGGGCTAACTCAGCAGAATACCGTCAAATTCGCCAAGGAAATTACCAGCAAAGCACCTCTGCCGCCGTTGATATCCCTTCCGGCTCGACCGCCAGCCAGCAAGAATTAGACGTGCTGCGGCAGCAAATTGAAGAACTACAACGGGAAATCGATCGACTTCGATCGCAGCCACCAGATTGAGGCGAGCGATCTGGCGATCGTAAGTCCTATAGCGTTTCTCTCATGACTTGTGGGATAGCCGTCCCGGCTGTCCCAGTGGGCAGGCTGGAAGCCTACCCCACAAGATTGTTCACCAATGATTTAGACTCGCTATATGTAAACTAAAGTCATAGCAGCTTATTAGACTTTTATTTAAAAGCTGTATCGCTTTTGTTGAGGTCAAATCAAGACGTTTAGTAGATGTTTAACTCCAGGAGAAATTTCTAAGATGAGGTCATCTTACTTAGTTAATTCACTAGGAGAAAACCATGAACGCTACTGGAACAATTACTGGATTACAAGTAGTTACCAACTTGTATCGATCGACCGTAAACTTTACCAATACCGAGTATTCAGGGAACGATCGGACTATCCCCAGTCAAAACTCTGAGGCTGTAGGTAATGCTTGGATACCATGGTGCGATCGCGCTGACGATTTTGCTGGGCATCATATGGAAATTCAGTCAGAAGATAAGTCCTTAACTTACTATATCTGGCAACATCTCGATACCGATGGCGATTTCGTTCGGTATTCAACCGACGGATTTGAAACTCCAGGTAAGCCTATCCCTGGAAACGCAGGTACCGGACAAAGCGTGCTGCTGACGATTTTAGCTAATGGTAGTTTGCTGATGACCCACTATGACGGGCCGCCTACTGGTGCAGATAGAGAGCCAGAATTGACATCTGCTGCTGCGTAAAAGCACGCTCGATCGTACTCTTAGCCGCTCTTTTTACCACTGGAAAAAATTATCTACCTGTCGGTAAGAGCATCGGGCGAGGGAAAGAAGTATCGATTACCGATTATTTCTTTCCCACTGCTTGACAAATACCTGCAAGATCGGAAATAATGAGGATCGGCGCAAAAATGGGTCTGTAGTTCAATTGGTTAGAGCACCGCCCTGTCACGGCGGAAGTTGCGGGTTCGAGCCCCGTCAGACCCGCTCATTTTTATAGTCTAACCTAGATACAGCAAGGGTTTTAGAGTTTCGGTAATTAAGCAGTCTATTAGATTTCTAGTAAAAATCCTGGAAAGAGTAGATTCTAGCCTAAACCCCCTCTCTATTAAATCTCTAGTAGAAACCAACAAAAAGCACCCCCTAGCTAGTAGGGGGTGCTGAGAGACGGGCTAGGCTACTTGACCCGTTGGAGAGCAGCGGCGTGTTTCTGCCAAGCTGTGGGGATAGGTCGATCGCCCTCTAACTGACACAGCAGGGTCAGGGCATTGGCGAGGTCAGATGGTGCGATCGCACCGCTGGCGGCCTGTTGGCACAACCAGACTTTGAGATCGGCAACCGTCTCTAGCTTGGCCGGTACAGTTGGCCCGCTGGCAAACAACTCGGCCCAGTTGACCGACTGCATCAGTTGTACCCCTAGCTGTAGCAGTAAAGAGGCGATCGCTTGTTCCATAGGGTCAGGTCCGATTTTACGTTCAAAGTTACACATGGTATGTTCGAGGTATTGGTTATTAGGGGGATGGAGTACACCCTATCCCCTGGTTTCTAAGCTATGACTGGGGTATCGTAGCGTAGGTCTTGCATCTTGCCAGTCCTGATGTTCCGACAGGGGATGTAGCCAGTCAGGTCAACTGACCGGAGTTTCTGCCAAGCATCACCCTGATACATGAAGTAGTTCAGGGGTACTACGTGATCGACAATCTTGCTCATAGTTTGCCTCATGGTTAATGGTGGGTGAGCAGCACAAGCATCACTATGCGCCTACTTTGGGGCTGACCGTTGCCCCTAGCGGAATCTAGCTCTCGCGTCTGATAAGTGTGGTTAAAGCTTGTACGATCGTGCGCGATCGGTGCTGAATGTCACCTGTCCTTACTATAGCTGACCAACTAGCTATAGTCAAGCAATTAAACATACTATTTACTTAGCTAGGCTTAGTCAATCAGCTATACTTACTAGGTAGATAGTATGAGTAAGTAGCTAGCCATGGCTGTGAGAAATAAGATTAAGGATTTTATTGAATTTCAGGGCATTAGTGTATATCAATTTCGTAAGCTTACTGGCATCTCAAACGCGACAGCCTACGCTCTAACAAACAAACCGGATCAGTACCCGTCTAAGGATGTGATGGATAAGATTTGTTCTGCTTTTAAAGTTCAACCAAGCGATCTACTGGAATGGTTAGAAGACAATGAAACTGAGTAAAGCCTTACATCTGTAAACATAACTAATTCATAACCTAGCTGAAGGAAACCGATGAAGATGTAGAGCGGCCAGCATAGGAGCTAAGACGATCGCATTGTAAAAAAGATGAAGTTCGATCCGAGGAAGATAAGGCTGACCAGCGAACGGCTGACCGCTAAAATATTGAGCTACAACCTGAGCGATACTAACGGGCGCGGCAAAGTCATAAAGATTGTCGCGAATTAACGCCTGACCTAAGAGCAAAGCGTGTTCGAGATGATGCCAGAACCCAATTGTAAAAGCTACATCCCACCAAAATAGAGCAATACTGGCAACACCAGGGCGTAAAACAGCCAGACCGAGAAGCATAAACAGGGCATGACCGTAATGCAACGATTCCGAGCGCATTAACCACGGGTAGACTAAGCCCAACAAGCCCATACATTGAGGCCGCGGCCAGTGCAATACCCAAAGTTGAAAAACCTGAAATAGATGCTCGGCAAAATGCAACCAGACAACCAGTAGGAAAAATTGCAATGCTGGTTTATGCCAGCGTCCGTTAAGGTGATAGATAACTTGGCTCATACAGGAGGAAGAGTAGGGGGAGAAGATAAGGACTGCTCTAGATCGCGTTTATTCGGGCCAGGTACTCCATCAGGAGTGTAAATCCTAGCAGTAGCATCCACTCTACCCACAACTGCCCCTAAAGTCCCAGTCACCACCAACACCATCGCCGCCACATCCATAGCTGATAGTTTACGGCTGTCTATAGCCTCAGCGATCGGTTTAGCTAAACCAGCAACACAAGCAACAACTACACTCCAAAAAGTCTTGCTTTGAAAAAGGCTTTTGATCTTTGGTTTCATGGCGGCAACCGTCGCTTATGGTATTCAACATTAGGAGATTTGGCTAAAACATCCTCAATTTGAGTCACTCTGTACTCTAGCCGAGCATCTTGATGGATTAAATTCGATTTGATTAATTCGACATCTTTTTTAAAAAGCTCTAGCTCTTTCTTGTTCTGCTCGTTCGCCCGCACCACCTCAATTACGCGCTGAATAGTCCACCAACAAAATGCACCGATGACGCTGGCAATACCTAATTGAGTGGCTATCTCTCCGGCATTCATAATCAAGCGGCTACAGTCGATCGCTGATGCACGAAAGACCAGAGTTTATCACCTGGTAAAAAGGTACTAAAGAAAACATAGTCTTCTTTACCAAGTAAGTAACGAACGTCCTGTTCGATGATGTCCATAAACCTAAAATGTTTCTTACGGGACTGTCTAGCAGCACAACCGTAAGAATATTCCCCGATCCGCCAAGAATCGCCCGCGTGATGCTGGTTGATGCCAAAGTTGCCGCGATATCTGCGATCGCCCGCGCGACTGTAATCCTTATTTAAGTCCCGACAAACGACGATCGGCTTGACTTGCCGTAGGGCGCGGTATTTACCTCGGTGATATCCCCAGCCCCAACCTTTATATTGACCGAATTCAATTCTAGCCGCTCCTTGGGGGTGTCGTTTGGGCCCGATCGTTCCTGGTATCCCTGGTTCGGTAGTACACAAGTCGTTGCACAAGAATCTCGGTACGCCATCCTCACCGATTTCAATAACTACACCCCGATCGTTAAATATGTTCGGGTTTTCTCTGGGGATTGGTTCCCAATCATCCTCTACATCTTCAATGTAAACGATGTTGTAAAGTCCCTTTCCTCGACTGACAAAATAGCCTAAGTCGAGCATATATCTGATAATGTGACTGGCAAAATCATTGCCGAACTTGATGGGGATTAACTCAGTTGTAGTTGAGAGAGCTTGCAGAGTGCGATCGTCAATTTCTCCATTAGCTGTTAATCCTTTAAGCTTTTGAAAGTAAGCTAGCGCCCGTTTGGATTGTACGCCCCACGCCCCATCTGCTGGGGGATCTAAAATCCCGAATTTAATCAACAGTTCTTGTATTTCTCTATTTTTCATCAGCTACTTCCTTAATTTTTTTCAGTTCAATTTTAACTTCACTATCATCGACTTCTTCGATTTGGTATAGCGAATCATCCTCGATTCGGTCTAAAACTTCTGTTATCGCTTCTGATTCCGAACTAGCACCAACAATGAAAGGCTCAGAAGTTAATGTAACTTGGTAAAATGGCATAATAGCTCCTCAAAACTGATTCAATTATAGCACTAGCGCAACTTGAATTTACGACAAATTACTTTACCTCCATTATTATTAAACTCGATAATATAAGCCCTATAGGCTTGATACCATCCAGCTTTAAGTTCTCTAAATCTATCGCTAGCTCTCAGGCTATGTTCGACAACATTTCCATTAGATAGTCGAGCTAGAGATGTTAATAACTTATCTCCTTCTTCTTTAGTTCCAGTATAATGACGGATATAGCCATATGTAGTAATATTGCATTCAACTTTGAGCAAGCCGAAATAGACTTGTGTATCCTTGCCAGTTCCTTCAACTAACGCATTAATAATGTCTTCTTTGACTAAATTGGTTTTTGGATCTGGTACGGATATCCGTTTGGCTGTCTCGCCTCTATAATTAGCAAAGATAATTTGTAATTCGGTTTTATATCCAATCCCATCCGGTTCGTTACTCTTGAAGTTTCTAATCGGCACAAAGCATTCATCAATAACTTCTGGCTTAGGAGCAAAAATTTCAGTTGCTTTTGCTGATACCGGAGCAGGAGTTTTACATTCATTATATTTAATACATTTAGGCACGGTAGAGATCGCCGATAACCCACTAACATTTTGTGATTGACTGCTCGCTCCGGTGAAGAAATCGATGACATTTCCTAAACCAAAAACTGTATTAATTTTGCCAGCTACTTCGCTCGCTACCTTAGCTACAACTTTGTAAGGAGGTGGGAGAAAAATTACTGCCACATCAGCAATTTTCTCAGTCAGATCGGCGATCGTTTCGATCGTATCGACTACCCCAGAATCAATCCCGACAGAACTAGTCAGCCACCTAATAAAACCTTCATCTTGCTTTTTCTGTAACTCTTCAGCACTAAAATCGCCCGTACAAAGATCGATGACGATACAAGCATCAGAAATCGGGACGTGTAGCAAGCATCCAAATTGACGATCGCTTAACGACTGTTGGATCGTCACTCCAGGGCGATCGGTCGTGCGAGTCACCGGATCGGCCTTAATCCGTCGGGGTGGAAGCTTAGGCGCTGCAATCGGTTCGCGGACGACGGGCGATGGCGGCGGTTCCCATTTGGGGGGGAGGGGGAGAGGGGTACGCGGCGGGTCCGGTAGGAATCGCGGCAGAGTATAGACCGGAGGAATCGGCACGCCGTAAGGTCCGTCTGGTAGCCCTGGCCGTGCTTCAGGAGCATAAGCAGGCGGCATGAACCAATCTATGACTTCTTGCCCAAGATCGCGATAAAACTGAATGACATCGGAGGGATCGGTGATTCCTTCTCCCCCAAAATCGGAAAGGTTCATGGTTCGACAGCAGAGGGTAACGACTCGACAAGTTTGATTTTTTGCCCGACTAAAATCGACAAGTTAGCCAGCACCCAGCCGATTTGCTCGGCAATGGTAGAAGAATTATCTTTCAACTTGGGATAAGGCACTTCACCAGGGTAGTCAAAACCGATATCGACCTCGATTTTGCCGACATCGATCGGCAATCCTAACCCCTGTAAAATCTCTTTAGCGATCTGCTGCGTCACCAATCCGGCGATATAGCCTTCACTGGTATGGGCTGACATGGCAGAGAGCATATAAGCAATCTCGGCGATCAAGCTGTGCATCCCTTCATAAAGGCAAATTGGCTTACCTTCAGGTGTCGGAACGTAACCGGCCGCCGCTTCTTGCCAGTTCAGCGCCGCGTCTAGATCGTCGAGGACAGCATCGAGGAGTTGGGGAATGTTCTCGCAGAGGACGTACTGACCAGGTTTGATTACAGCGTTTTTTACATCCCCTAAAGGTTGGTCTAAAGTCCCACCTTCAAGAATCAAGCGATTGCTGCGGTTCTCGTAAACGATGCCGTCGCGCTTGCCCTCAGCTACTCCCTCAGATGCCCCTGGTTGATGGGTCGATCCTTCATTCTCTCCCCACTGTCCGAAGTACCAACCAGCAGGAATGACCTCACCTGGTTCGACAAAACCTTTCTGACGAATGCTTTTGATACTGCCGTCAGGGTTGACCGATATTCCCAGAACCCTCGCCACTCGTTCGATGTAGTAGCCTAGATTAGCAATTCTGGGTAGCGAACTCGTTTCGTCAGTAGCGAATTTTTCTGCTTGTAAAGCTGCATGAATTTCTTTAATCCTAATAGAATCTGGCATAAATTCGGCTAGCTCTCCCCGATCTAATTCATATTTCCGATTGTCGATTAATTGTAAATATTGCTCGTCAGTAATTTGTGGCGCTGCTCCAGCCCACGGAGTTGTTAAATCGGCATCGTTCAAGTAGTAATAGTAAGTTTCCGTTCCCGTTACTGTAATTGTTTCAGTATGAAGATACATATTGCTAGGATTTTGAATGCCACTATAAACGCTAGTAACTTCGTCAGCAATAAAGTTGAAAACGTTTTCCGTACTGTTAGGAACATAGGCTGACTCCGTTGGCTCTACTACAATCTTCCAAGTAAAAACGTCAGCATCTCTTCCTCCTTCGTAAAACAATCCGCTGTCCTGAGAAACACTAATAATAAAGTTATCGACGTATTTTAAGCCTAATGTTTTCTTTAATAACGAATTGTATTGTTTGATTAATAAGTCTGCTAAACTCCTATGACTAATCAGGTTCAAACCGTAAGTATAATTAAAATTAGGTCTAGAGGGATGGTTTAAGTAATATTGACCGTTAATTGGAATTTGTACTGCTAATTCACTGAAATAAAACCTCCAATTAGCATTATCAGTTCCAGTAAAATCTAGAACTGAATGATTTACACCATCGTTGAATCGGTCGGTATCGGGCAAATAACCACAAGGTTTAATTAGATAAACACCACCGCCACTATCGAATAAAGGCTTTTTGCCTAAATCTGGTAACATCGCGCCATTTTGCCAATAATTATTGTTAGCTCTGAGTAAACAAGCTGGTCGATAATTATCAGGGCGATCTCTAAAGGTAATATTATTAATGGTAAAGATGTTGCCGTACTGAATAAATAAAGGATCTAAAGTATTATCCATCCGCACGGTCGGAATCGCGTTAGCAGGCGAAGTAATAGTGTAGTCGATCGCAGCTACTAACTTAAACAATCGGGGAAAATTCCTAACAATATGCTCGTGAATTTTATCAATTAGTCCGTCTAAATCGATATACAAAATTCCTTTAGTTTTGAGGGTTTTAATCTGAGAAATTAACTGACCGTAAGCTCTACCCGATCCAGAAATTTCTAAAGAACACATAAGAAACTTCTGAATATCGATATTAAACCGATATTTGAACGAGGTAGATTTAGTTTGAATGATTTGATATTGTTTAGTATATTCTAAGTAGTTGGTTCGCGGATAAAAGAAACTATCGTCTCGTTCCATCCAAGTTAAATAGATATTTTCTGGCTCAGGAGTAGCAGGAATAGTTAATTCCAGCAAAACAGGAATTAAATAGTCATTGAAATTAATAGTTGATAAAGGCGATTCATTTCCCCACTCTAAAGGATATTGAATTGAAACCTCTATTCCCCGAACGTAATCGATGTTTATATGACTGACATTGTTAATATAATTCGTTCTGTAGTAATCAGTACCGCTATAAGTTTGAACTAATCTAAACAATTTATCGGCATAATTAATACACCAAGGAAATTCCCACGGAGTAAACCGCTCCATTAATACTATGGTTCGGTCAATACCTGATAAATCAATATCGCACAAAGAAGGGATAGGAAAACATACAGGAAAAGCATTAGCTAAATAAGTCGTAGTTTTCTGCCAAGTAATTAAGTCATAAGTTTGATACTCATCAAAATTGTAAAGAAGTGGTTTAACTTCTCTTGGTAATAAAGGATCGATCGAATTGTTAAACCACGATAACGCTCTCGGCATAATTAAGTTATCCTGGGGCTTCATCCCATAGTCCAAAACTAACACTACCTGCAACCATCGATACTACTAAAGGCACGCTGTCAGAAACTCGATGAGAAAGAAGCTCAGACACATAAGCATCAACGGCTTTATGAGCATCAAAAGCCCTACCGGACCCTGGAGGAACTGAATTTAAGTTGCCAGTAACATAAGTTGTTCCTTTTACTGTTCCGTCTGCTTTCTCAAACACGAAAAAGTAATATCCTACTCCCCCTTGTCTGATGACTGAAGAAATATTTAATTGACTGCCAGGAGTAAAATCTACACCTGCTTGATAAGTGCGAATTAAATTAGGTAAATACAGTGACAAAACATTATAGGTAACAATTGTTTGCTCCTCAACATTGAGGTGATACACCCGCAATTTATTGTTATCCGTGCTAGGAGGTAGCGTTACTATCCATTGGGATTGGACCGTTGGTTGCAGTGCGTCGATTAAACCATTGAATCGTGCAATTAAATCGCTACCGTTACCCGCTTGTTGAGCAGTCGGCGGTTGTGCTGCGTTATTGATGTTGGGAAAAACTGGTACTTTGAAAGGTTGCAAATCCATATCAATTACCTAAAAATGTGTTGTTGCCAATTAAAAAGCCATTACCCACCAGGGGCGCGGTTTGGGGATTGCCACCGCCACTAGGTAAATTAGGGGGAAGAGACGGAACGACCTGACGCACCGCCTCAATTAAATTGCCACTGCGAGCGTAGACCAGCGGATCGTAAGGCAGTAACAGCCTGATGTTCAGGACTGGTTGCACCCCATCGATCGCATACATTTCGATTAAGTTGTAATCTGGTGTTTCCATCAATGGGATTGCCGCTCGCAAGTGATTGGCCAACCAAGCAAAATACGTCTCGATCGTCGTTACCCAACTAGGCTCGACTGGAATCGGCAAAGGGTTGTTAGGCGTGGGTAAAGCAATTTGAGAAAACTGGAACGGAGTAGATCTAACCGTCTGTGCTATATGACGAATAAAATTACCCCCGGCTTTGATGGCGTTGCTAGCGTTGTAGGGCAATTTAGCATCGACTTGAATTAGATGCTTGGGCGCTGGTGGTTCTCCAAAGAAGTTTTGCAGAAATCGAATTTGGCAATTAGCGATCGCAGTTCCACTCAAACCGAATCGATAAGCCAGTGCAGCGGCAACTAAACCGCGCTCGATCGTGTCGATCCCAGCAGCATCTCTCACTGTCTTAGCTGGCAATGTTGCCGTCGTGGTCGTGGTCGTACCGCCAGTCGTGCCGCCAGTAGTACCACCAGTTGAGGGAATGGGCATAAATCCTCCTAATCAGCTTTAATCGGACAACCGCCTTCACCGTAGGCATACATCACGCGATCGTCATCGTTGACTAACTCGACCCATCGTTGGTGGGTACGACAAACCACCTTTAACAGGCAATTGTTAGCAAAACTTAACAATACGTGACGCGGCTTAAATCGGCGGCGGGGTATATACACTCGATCGCATCCTAGTATTTCTGTACCACTTATTTCATCTCGACTAAACCCTCCTAAGCGCAACCTCTCATCTACTGGGGCATCGGGCAGTTCAAAGGCATAAAAGATCTCGATCGCAATTTCGCGCTCGGTGTCTGAGATGTAGGTGTGTCTCTCTCGGTATGCCTTGGGCATCTGTACCTAAATGCACCGGATGATTCTCATTATCATTATCACTATACCAACATATTTTTGTTAGGAACTGCTTAAGCGTTCCTATAGGACAGAGACATGATTCCCGCACGAAGCCAAACTGAGGACTACTTATCCCTCAACCAGATCGCTACTCATACAAGCATTCACAGCTATCGACTGCAATATCACGCCCAAAAGCAGCAACTACGATACATGAAATACCAAGGTATGCGTTGGATAGAAATCAATTGTGCTATTGCTTTATTAGAGTGGTTTAGAGAATTTAAAAACATCGATACTTCTAGCGAGATAGAAAGACTTAAAAACTTGAGATCGGCTCGTCAAAACTAACAAAAAATAACTCCAAAAACTGCTTGACAAACTAATTTTTAACCGTTTATAGATGGAAGTTAATTACTAGCCAGTGCGCGATCAACCGCTGGCGAACTATCTATAATTGGGACGATAAAATATGGCAAACGTCACACCTGTCCAGGTCTTTCCTGGATACCAAACTATTGCTTCTGGTGCGCCTGCACCTGCTGATGGACTTTTCTTTTCTTTAGCCGATTTGCCCGATCTAAGTCCAGCAGAAGCCGATGAATCTAGTGGTTCTTTTGGCAAATTGATTTATGCCATTTTGACTAAATCGACATCCGCTTACAACGCTTTAGCTTCAACCGCTCGTTCTTCGCGTCTAACTATGGCCAGAGGTACGCCATCAGGAGCGGGAAACAATTTAGTCAATGTGGTTCATACTGTCACCGCCGTACTCGACATTAGCAGTGCTGATGTGGCGGCAGAACCTACTACAAACTAATAATTCATTCTTTGGCGGTGGTAAGAACAAACCGCCAGTCAACTTTTACGATCTGAGGAGATAGCTTTATGGCTAAAATGTTAGTCCAACAACTTACTGAATATTTTGACGATTTGGGCAATAAGCACAAAAATGTCAGATTTAAAATGAGGGATGGTTTTGAAACTTTCGCTGGTGCGCTTTACAGCCTACCTGTAAACAAAAAATGTAGCGTTAGTAAAATTTACGAGATGCGTTATTTACACGCTACATTTGAGGCTGAGAATACCGATGGAGGTGGAGTGGGTATAGATGGGGCTAGAATTAAATTTCCCGTCCCTAGTCCAGATGCAGATGTCATCAAGGAGATGGTATTACAGTTAAGAACTAAAGGGGCAGTTTGTATCGATTATGTGGGGGAAAGATGGTCAAAGATCCCTTATGTTTTATTTAATGGGACTGCTCCGGATCGAACCAGCCATCTTTTAATTAACAAAGGGGTTTTTGCCGATAAAAAAGCTGGTCGGGCGACGATTATCTCTGACGTTTTGGGCAGAAATCAGTTAGTCAATGTGGCTTATGAAATCAATCCGGCCGAATTGTCGGATAAGTTCGTTGGTTGTATCGGCGATCTAGAAGAGGATAGAGCTTGTATTACGAGTACGATTAAATGTCGATACGCCACCGTTCGCGGTCGAGCTAAAGCGAGCGAGAGCGAGGGAACCCCAGTAGTTCCGCTTATCAGGAAAGTCCCCATCAAAACTAGAGATGATATTGGCAGTTGTTTGCAAACATTATCCGGCGTTAAAGGGGTAGAGTGTCTCGACTACCACGGCGAAAGCGTTCCTAGAGTCGATCAGATCTTCTTTGGCGTTACCGATATCGATCAACCCGCACTACCTCCAGTAGGAGGAGCAGCAGGAGGAGCAGGAGCGGGTGGCTAATTACCAGGGTAATTACACTAACGATTTGGGGATAATTACCCGTTCGGCACTTCTGCCAGTGTACTTACAGCCTGTAGATGGTGGGGCGAGCGATCGCATCCCGACTAACCGCGATTTCGACTTGCAGTATTTACCTGTTGTGTTTTTAAACTCAACTAGGAAACCTGGTAAGCATAGTTGCGAAATTGCTAATGGAGCCAGAACGATCCGCCACGTTGACATTTACATTAACGATCGACAATACCTTTACGTGCCGATTCCATGGCGCGGGGGGACTGAGGAGTTTAAATTGTTCTTCAACCATTTGGCTGAAAATCCCAAAATTGTCTTAGCAACTGCGATCGGGGAAATTATTAGCGGGTTTTACACTGCTCTTTATGCCACGGGTAAGCCACCAACGGCAGCCGAACCAGGGTTTTAATGACGAAGTTCAAGCCTTACTCGGAAAAATACAGAGATTGGATTCTGCGGTACGACTTGGACTATCCAGGGCGACAGATATTTATCCGACAGCGTACATATATCGGCGATTCTCAGTTTTACACTCCTGTCACTAATACTCTGCTGAGGCGCTTGGTGTCGATCGATGAGTACAGGCCGCCTAAAGCTAAGTTGATTAATGCCAGATATGTCAATGCTTGCTATGAGAATCCCAACAATAAAGGCAATACGACGATCAGACAGGTGATAATCCCCTTTCGTCCTACCGATCCCAATCACAGGTTACAAATTCAGGAGGTGTTGGAATACTTTGGAGTGTACGCGGCAACATATGCTGGAGAATCTTTTAAAGACAATACTTTGAGGTTCTTAGGCAATGAGCAACGCGAGAGTAACTGAGATTTTTAACGGTTTCACCTCGGCTGACGGACTGACTCAAACTAAAGAGTTTGCTGGTGCTGACTTTTTGGTGTTCTCAGTTCCTAACTTACAGCCGGATGAAGGCTATGAGTTGGCGGCGCAGTTGACGGTAAAGGTAGAAGATACGACTAAATTAGGTGGTTTGTTTCCCGTCGTCACCGACTACGGGATTAGAGAGATTAACCTCGATCGCGAGTTTGTCGATACCCAAGAGGTGATAATCATTCCCACCGAGTTCAGGCAGAAAGAGCTACCGATGTGGTTGACATTGGCAACGGTGCAACAGATCGAGATGCAAATTTACGCAGTAGCGATCGCTAAGTCTTGTTGCCAGCGGGTAGAAGATCGGGTGAATCAGATCAAAGGCGATCTCGACTTTCTCAAAATTGTTAATACGGGAATTATTGCTAACCAGTTAGTACAAGATGTGGCGTTACAAACTTTATCAACCGGGATCGGAGCGGCGCTGGCTCCCTATACGGCTGGCGCTTCGCTGGCGCTGCCTGCGGCAACTGGCGCGGAGTTAGTTCCTGCGATCGGGGCGCTAACAACGCTTACTAGTACGTTATTACTACCAGGGTTGTAACTATGAATGAGTTAAGTAAGTCAAGTCTGGTAGGTGGTAACAAGCCCGTAGCTACCTATACTCGCGACGGGCTGGAGGTGGGAACGGCCCCCATTGAGGAGTATGTGGTGTTTCGCAAGCTCAATATATCTGACACGACTCCTTTCAGCTTCATCTACTCGCCGTCAGATCTAAGGATCGTCAGCATTCAAGCGGACCAGGATACCAGTAACTACAAAATTGAGCTTTTTAATCCCAACGGTACGCGGGTATTTGTCAACCAGTACCAGTTGTTAGTCTTTGACCCTGCCTATCTGATCGTTCCCAAGGGTTACAAATGTCAGATTACACCGATCGCTAATTTGACAAATTTGTCGTTGATTGCGACTCAATGTTCCATTTTGTCCACTACTTTAATCGAGTGAACCTATGGCTCTTTATCCTCAAACCATCCCCAGCGGCTACGATGCTGATGCGGTGACGACTTCTACCAAAACTACTGCTGCTGTCGGCACGGCGGCACTGAAGATTCTCTCGGCTAACCCCAATCGCAAGGGATTCACGATTTTCAATAATTCTGGCAGAACTGTTTTTTTCGACTATGACAATACTGTCACTAACACTGATTTTGCTTTTTCGATGACTAACAACTCTCTTTATGTTGACGACTTGAAGTGGCGAGGGGATGTGTGGGCGATCGCTACAGCAGCAAATAGCAACATCCGAGTCAGAGAGTTGGCGGCATGAAGACTGTAGAGGCGATCGATACTTACAAGGTGCGGATTAGCTATCCCGATTTGGGGGTCGATCTCGATATGGACTTCGAGCCGATCGTTAACTACTTTGGGTTGAATCGCTACAGCAATTATGTCCTTTGTCACTGGCAGGCTAAGCCTAAAGGATTCAGGGGATACGGTTGGTTCGTGCGGGCTGGCGATCGCTATCGGTATCATGCGATCGACTGGGATAAGATTGAATGCGACGGTTTGGTAAGGATGCAACCCTTGCAGATCGACGAGAATGTCTTTACCACTATCCCTACTGCCGTGTTGTTTCTCCCTAATACAACGTTGGTGAAGCGTAATTGTTGGACTATCTCCAGGGTTTTCTAAGGTGCTGCTTGGAAAATGTAAACGCCCCGTGGTTAGCGGGGCGTTTTTTTCGGCTCAGTCATAACCCTTTTATCTAAACCCTGATTAAACGTACAATAAACCGCTCATACATAGCATGAGCGGTTTATTTTTCTAACTCGTCAATTAAGTTGTCTAGTTGGTTAAGTTGATTGGCCATTTCGTCTCTAAACTTCCGCAAGTCTTCTATCAGTTGCTTGCGGTTTGGTATTTTCCCTCCGTTAATTGCAAGGTTAATAGACCACGGGCAAGTCTCTCCACCACTTCCGAACGAGATACTGATAGCTGATTTCCGGCTTCTTCCAAAAGCTCTTGAGCCGTTGGGGTTATCGTCATGGTCGATCTGATTTTCGTTTCTCCGTATTTCGCGTGTTTGGTTTTTTTGCCTTTGCTCATCTTGATTATTCATACAATCCTGTCAACAAAATAACACTTCTAGCTTGACAGATTGTTCATATGATGTAGTAAGTTAGTGAGTATTGTATGAATAATATTTGTCGATTCTTAAAATACAAAAATTGCATCTTAGTATGCACAAATCGCATTGGTTTCTAATCGAACTTCGCCCCGACAGCCCTGCTGTCAACTCTCTCAACTTGATGATTAACACGGCCCGCTTGCGTCCTGGTGACGTAGACGGGCTAATTAGTTGCGATCGCTGTCTGGCCGAGTCTGCCATCAGTGCGATCGCTAAGTTTTCTTTACCCAAATCGTTAAGAAACAGAAGGAGAAAAATATGGAACTCGCGTTAGCGTGGCAATCCCGTTTGACTTTCGGCCAATACTACTTGGTCAACTTTTTTGAGGAGGTAGGCGTTGATAGCCTGAAGTCGGTCAAAGAGATAGTCGAGCGATTGGGGATACACCTGCATAGTTTTTACCGCTGGAACTCTAGGTTACGAGATTTAGGATTGACCCACTTCCCGACTAAGGAGCGAACGACAAAGCGATCGCTAAGCGATCGCATGGTTGTTGCAGATCGATCGGTAGAAGAGTTATTAACAGATCGATCTGTAGTTGCAGAGCGATCGCAAAGCTTAAACCCTGACTCTGAAGAGGTTTCGCCTTTGCGATCGCTTAATGAAGACGAGTTATGTGCAAAGCGATCGCTAAGTACCAACGAGTCAGTTGCAAATTTGCGATCGCAAACCTCAAACTCTGACTCTGAGGAGGTTTCGCCTTTGCGATCGCTTAGTGAAGAGGAGTTAAGTGCAAAGCGATCGCTTAGTACCAACGAGTCAGTTGCAAATTTGCGATCGGTTAACTCAAACGCTGATACTGAGGGCGATTCACCTTTGCGATCGCCATGTCCTAATGAGTTTTCCACAGGCTCTAAAACTGACACTAGTAGTAGTAGATCTAATAACTCTCTAACTACTTCTAGGAACCCTAACAACTGCATCGATAAAGAGGGATTGAAGGATGTAGTCAAGCAATTACGGGAAGCGAGAATCAGTCCTGACGACGTTAGCTGGACTTTCACCAAATTCCCCCTTAAAACCCTCTTAAACGCTATTGAGTACGTCAAACAGCAGAAGTGGTCGAGTAAGCCAGCAGGACTCTTTGTAAGGGCTTGTAGGGAAGGATTAGCCCCAATGCCAGATCCAGGTCCATTACCAGGGATGCTGGCAGACGTGCGACCGATCGATCCGGATTCAGAGAAGAGGATCGACAAGGCGATCGAGCAAGGGATTTTCAGGGACAAGTTTTTTAGCTCGAACGGCAACTGTCTCAAGGTAGTGCTACAGAACTTCGAGCAGATGCCTTGGTGGGAAGCGATCGAGGTCATGGATATGAGGCGGGATGCCGTCATTAACACTTTGGCCCGCATCACATGAGGAGGTACTTGAATGCCACAAACAGCTTATGACTTTACATATCTTGCCGAGCATAACGTTTCAGAGGAAGCGATCGCGGAATGGATATCGATCGCTACTGACAGGACAAAAACTGATGAAGAGGTCGATCTAGCAATTGAAGTTTTTCAGGAGAAATGGGGACAAGAAATCTATCAGTACATCCTAAATTCTAGAACGGTTTTGAACTGATAAAGGGAGAAATTAATGAGCGATCCGCCAATAATATTAATCAAAATCGACAATCAAATTATCAATCTAGAGCTAGTCAGTTCAGCTACTAACATTGATGGTTTTGTCAAGGTCGAAATGGGTGGAGCTACTTGTATTTTTGAAAAGGAGCAAGCTGAAATTATTTGGCAATTATTGTGCGATCGCGCAGTTGAAGTAACCCAATGCAAACCACAGGAGTAAATCATGAAACTCAGAACGCTATCTTATTTGGCTCACAATCATCTAGGAAATAACGAATACGAACGGATTGAACTGACAGCAGACTTAGACGAAAACGATGATTTTGCCAAGGTGCTTGAAGATTTGAAGATTAAGGTTCAAGGAGAATCAACCTCTATGAATCGCTACTACAGGATGAGGAACGATATATGTAAATCAGAAACGCAGCTTGACGAGTTGAACGAAAAGCTACAAAAGGCTCAACAAAACTGGCAAATGATGTCAACTTTTATGGTTGCACAAGGGTTGAAAAAGCCCGATGAAGTGCCGGATTTACCAAAGCTTTTAGGTGCTTCCCCTGATGACGATGATGCTATAGACGGGGAAATTGATGACGATGATGACGATGAGGATGACTGACGAACTTCCTTGGTAGGACTGACTCAGACTACAACAGCAACGATAGTAGAGAATACGAAGAATGTCCCTATTGCAACGGCAAAGGGGAATTGATAGAGGATCTATGCTTTTTTTGCGGAGGAAATGGATCGATAAATAAAGGAGCTACCTGTCCAGAGGATAATCAAGACTAAGGCTCACCCAACAGCACCTTGATAATTGAATAAAAAATCAGGGCTAGATTGGCTCTAGCCCTGATTTCCAATCTATTAAATATCAGCCAAAGTAGCTTCTCTATTTACTCCTAAATAGTGATTGTAAATGACATCAACAGAGTTGCCTACTGAATCAGCTAGAAGCTTCAAATCTACCCCATTATGAGCTTGAAGAGTAATAAAAGTATGGCGTGTAGCACTAGGCTTTAGATACTGACTGATATCACCTTCATCAACTAATCTAGCAACAACTCCAGGATAGTAATACGCAACCCCGTTTTTGCTTTTGTCGCTTCCTAGCCAGACAGAACTGACCTTATAGCGATCGTATTGCTTACCTGTAACAGTAGTAAAGATGTAATCGCTGTTTTTATGAGGTTTAGTGCGTAAGCGATCGATTAAACCATTCAGTCGCCCATACCCTTTAGTTCTAAAAATCCTAATAGTATCAGTTTTGGTAGGTCCAGTTATTTTGGTTTCGCTAGAGTAAGATTCATCGAACACGATCCAATCTTGTTTGACATCTTGCCATTTAAGGGCAAAAACTTCTCCCAATCTACAGCCTGTTAAAAATAAAAACTCTATCAAATCGGCAATTTGTCTTTCTGCTAACTTGTTCGATTGACGGAAAGATTTAAGGATAATATCCCTTTCTTTGAGGCTAAAAGCTCTATAGTCTTCCTCTTCTGATAGTTGCCTAGATTTCTTACTAACTTTAATGCTGTCAGTAAGATTAGCAAAAAAATTGCAATGTAACTTTCCTTGTCCGATTGCTCGATCGCAAGCTTCTTTCAAGGCTGTTATCATTTTTTTCAAATTAGGCTTGTAGACTTTATCTAACAGATCGAAAGTAATTCTCTCTGCTAATTCATACGAAAGAGTCTCATCTAAATACGGTTCTAACCAATTAGAGAAAGTCCGTTTGTATCTGGTTTTATAAGTGGTTTGAGCAATCTTACCCGTCCTCAATTTAAATTCAATAAATTCAAACCATAACTCTTTCAATTGAAGTGAATTACTACTGGGATGAGCGATCACATTATCAACCTTGATGCCTAAGTATTTCTCTAAGGACGGATCGAACAACTTAGAAGCATCAGGATGGTCAATGTCAGCTTGCATCCTGCTGACTAATCTTTCAGCCCATTCCCGATTTTGGGGCGTATCTGGTCTACCCAGACCTTTAAAGAACTGGCGCTTGCCGTAGAAGGTGCGACTAAGGGCTGACGGGAATTGTAAGCGTAGGTAGCCCTTATCTGTAGAAACTCTGATCAGACCCCAGTGGCTTGTGGTAGTGCTATACATCTTTCTAGTAATACTCTAGTAATCTAGCTCTGTCTTTGGCTAGAAGTGTCTCTAGAAGCCAATATAGCATATAGTATACGAGTCCCGTCAGACCCGTTAAATTCGATCTTCTTTATCAACTCATTCGCTTGCAAATGCTAACTGAGTCCTCTTCCGAGGACTCAAGGTATGAGACAGGGGTTTTGCACCCCTGTCGGTCTGTCGGGCGAAGTTTTTGACTACCACAGAGCGCAATTAGCTGACTGTAATCATCGGCGAAGTCAACTCGCGACGTTCTTCCCAAGCTGGATGGTGCCAAACTTGACCGTCAAGAGCCATTTGTTCGATTAAACTTGCTAGCCGCAATGCTTTTAGTGCTTGCTCGCCTCCTACAGAGGGTTGATTGCCGCCTCGGACGCAGTTAACAAAATGCTCTAATTCAGCGTGTAAAGGTTCGATATTGCTGGTGTATACCTTTTCGATTAGACCATCTTGGCGATATAGCACCTGACCGTAATCGGTCATATAGTTGGCTGTAGTTTGCCGATGGATCAGAATTTCATTATTGAGAAAATCTGCTTCTGTCAAGGAATTTTTACAATGAGCCGAAATCTGACGGACTTTGCGGTGCGTTACTTTGCTAGATGTCAAAGTAGCGACGATGCCATTAGCAAAACCCAATGTAGCGGTGACGTAATCTAAGTAACCAGAGTTAGAAGCACGAGAGCCGCTAGCGGTCAGCTTAATGACCGACGAGTTTGCTAGTTCCAGCATCAAGTCGATGTCATGGATCATCAAATCCAAAACTACAGAGACATCATTGGCCCGGTGAGAGTAGGGACTCATGCGGTGAGCTTCTATCGCCAGCAACTCTTCGGTTTTGAGGACTTTACAGAGTTCTTGAAAGGCTGGATTGAACCGTTCGATGTGCCCGACTTGCAAAATACAGTCATACTCAGCAGCGGTGTTCACCAAAGACTCAGCCTCAGCAATGCTGGCGGCTATTGGTTTTTCCACTAAGACATCGATCCCAGCTTGGAGGCAAGCCATACCTACCTCATAATGCAAGCGAGTGGGGACAGCCACGCACACTGCATCGACATAGGGTAAAAGGTCGCGATAATCTTCAAAAAAGCGGACTCGATACTTACTGGCAACGTCTAAACCTCGTTCGACGTTGATATCTGCTACCCCTACTAGCTCAACATCCTTGAGCATTGTCAAAATTCGAGTATGATGTTGTCCCATATTGCCAACGCCGACTACGCCGATTTTAATGGGTGGCATTCCCTTTCGTTGCAAATGGGCATCGAGATGTCTAGCTGACATGCTATTTTGCACTCCTAATATACTCCTCCACCACTGGCATGAGGTCAGTTAACCACAGTTAGCTGCCTTAGACCATCCAGATAGTACCATAGCGGTTCTTATTGTAAAGAATTTAAAAGGGAGGTTGATGTTCCTCAAGCAGCAATCGAATTCTTAGCGATTTTAGCCTGAATATCGATCGCCATCTTCGATCGACCGTCAGATCCACTAGAGATAATTACTTAGAACGACCAGCGGATGGAGGTTACAAAGATCCGAACTCGATTGGCGATGACAACAACGATCGTCGAGATCCATAACTTAGATAAATATTATTCATATAACTGATAAGGAGAATTTCACGATGAAAGCGGTCGTTTTATTATCTGGAGGGTTAGATTCCTCGACGGTTCTCTATCAAGCTAAGAAAGATGGTTGGGAATGCTATGCTCTCTCATTTGACTACCAGCAACGACACCGACGAGAGTTAGAGGCCGCTGCCAAGATCGCTCTGAGTGCTGGCGTGGCGGCGCATCAAGTGGTGCAATTCGATTTAAGAGCTTGGGGTGGTTCGGCATTAACAGATCTGGCAATTGACTTGCCAACAGAGCGTTCCTTGCAGGAAATGTCAGCATCGATTCCCATCACTTACGTTCCGGCTCGCAACACGATTTTTTTGAGCTTCGCTTTAGCTTACGCCGAAGCGATCGAAGCACAACGAGTTTATATTGGAGTCAATGCTTTAGATTATTCTGGCTATCCAGACTGCCGCCCCGATTACATTCAAGCCATGCAGGAAGTATTTCGGTTAGGCACGAAACAGGGACGGGAAGGAGAACCGATTGCTATTGTTACGCCGCTAATCGATCTGAAGAAAACCGCGATCGTGGAATTAGGAAATCGTCTCGGCGTTCCTTGGGAGAAAACTTGGTCTTGCTATGCTGGCGAGGAGTTAGCTTGTGGGGTTTGCGATTCCTGCCAGTTGCGACTTGCTGCTTTTGCCGAACTGGGGCTTAAAGATCCGCTTCCCTATAGCTTCCAGTCGTAGGGTATTAAGGCGAGATCGAATCGGGTCGATCTCGCTCCACGCTTCTCACTTTTTAGACTCCAAACCCAATCTCTTGTTTATTCCTCAGAAGACCGCCTGCGGCTCCTTGAAGATCTTCTGGGTCGCTCGGAGCTAGACTCTTCCGATCTAATTCTGCTCGATCTTCTCCTAGATCTCCGGCTTTCAGATCTGGTTTCATTAGTGCTAGCCTCTTCCGATCTCAAGCGCTTGGATCTCCTTCTCGATCTAGTGCGTTCAGATCTGGTTTCATCAGGGCTAGCCTCTTCCGATCTAGTGCGCTTGGATCTTCTTCTCGATCTCCGGCTTTCAGATCTAGTTTCATCAGTGCTAGCCTCTTCCGATCTAGTGCGCCTCGATCGAGTTCGCCTGGATCTGGTTGGTTCGGATCTGGTTTCTTCGGAGCTAGTTTCTTCCGATTCGGTCGATTTCTTCTTGACCTTAGATTCCGATTGTTTTTTTCCAGCCCCAGCTTTGCCATCGTTGTAGATTTTTACCCTGACCTTAGCCAGGATGTCTTCTTCTGGGATGATTTCCAGTCCCTCTTTACCGATATGAATCTGCTTGTTACCACCTATCTTTTTCCCAGGCCGACTCTCAGGCTGCGTTACCCCTTTGAGAGCAGAGTCACCCAAAGAAAACCCTACAGTTCCGGTGGTAAGGCCGAAACCTACCATCAGCAGGAGCAAAATTGATGTCAGCCATACCGTGTAATTGATTTTCATACAATTCTTCACTTCAGGGTTTTTCGCTCGCTCTTAGTGCCGCCAAGCCCAAAATAACTCGTCAATTATCATAATCTAAAACTGACTGGAATGCTTTCATGCTAACTTCAGTGGTTCGAGATCCCACAGCTTGCTACAATAAATAGCACTTCCAGAGTTGGCCGAGCGGTTTAGGCAGCGGACTCATAATCCGTGGGAGGAATCCCAAGGCTGGTTCGACCCCAGCACTCTGGATTGACTATCATTCCCTCTCTCAGCAAGGCTTTCGCTCCCCTTTCCCATCCCTAAATCCGATTAATTACAGTCAATTAAACAGGTATATTTGATGGTAATAGACCATTAAATTTAGGTAAGATTTAGGTAAATGGATATTGACGGACGTATCGGTCAGGCTAATGGCAGGCTGAAAACGGCTAACATTCGAGTACAAATTAGAAAGGTAGGTGGCAAGCTCTATCTGCGTGCAACTTTTCCACCACAGCCAGGAGAAATAGCCAGCAAACAACGGAGTTTAGCTTTGGGTATTTCTGCTAATCCAATTGGGTTGAAGCTAGCAGAAGCCAAGGCAAAAGAAATCAGCGTACTGCTTGACAGTAAGACATTTGACTGGACACCGTATCTCAAACAACAGCAATCAACGCAGGTTCTCCAGACCGATCGAACTACAATTGGCGAATGGGTCGAAAAATTTACTCAAAACTATTTTGAGTCGCGTCCTCAGACCCCCACGAAACTCAACACCTTCAAGAAAGAATTCACTGCCATCTTCCGACATTTGCCAGCCGAAGAATTGCTGAGTACCGACCTCCTCAAAGCAGCAATTCTCAAACGCTCGCGCCCAGAAACCCGCAATCGCAAGCGTTGGGTCGTAGCCTGTCAGAAACTAGCCGAGATCGCGGGCATTGAATGTAACTTCAAACCCTTAATTGGTGCCTACAGCCCCAAACACGTTTCCCCCAGAGATTTGCCCAGCGACGAGGAGATCGAAGCCTGGTACTACCAAATTGCCGATCCCGCTTGGCGCTGGAGCTTCGGAGTCATAGCCACATTTGGCATTAGACCGCACGAACTTTGGCATTTAGATACATCTCGCCTGGCTTCTTCGCCTGGAGTCTTACGAGTTTTAGCGTCAACCAAGACGGGTGAAAGATTGTGCTACCCCTGTTCTTCAGCCTGGCTGTCAGAATTTCAACTGTGGGATGTAAAGAAGCCCCCCTTGCCCAAAGCCGAGAACAACAACGATCTAGGAGCAGTAGTTTCTAAAACTTTTAAACAGGACTTGGGCATTCCTTTTCCGCCCTACCACTTGCGTCACGCCTATGCAGGCAGAACCGCAGCCCTGGGAGTAGATGTGGCGATCGCGGCTAAATGGATGGGGCATTCAGTAGACGTACACTGTCGGATCTACCACCTATTTTTACAAGAGAGACACCATCAAACAGCCTTTGAGTTAATGACTCAAGCGGAAAAGCTTTTAGGTTAGTTGACCAAAACAATTGTCTATGGTCAATTCGCAACAATTGCCTGCGGCACACTAAATCCCTCCAATCACTAACTGCTTTCTTGGAGCAAAGAGACTTGACCTGCCAAAAGCGAGGAAGATCGTAAGGTTGTCACTTTTTCCAGACTTTGAAGATGAAAATAATTTTTTCAAAATGCCATCTTTGAATTATTCACGATCGCACAAGGCGATCGCCTCTTGTATAGCTATAAAGGACGTTCTGCTGACATCGATTCTTATGTTTGCCCTAACTTGTTCGACAGTCCAGAACGAGCAGAATTTGATGCCAAAGTGACCGCCATCAACTGGTCTATCCAAGCCATTAAACAACCAACCGCAGTCATAGACGGATCTACCGATCGAATTTTGGCTCAAAACCACCCCTATAAACTCCTCTGCCAACTTCCAGTAGAAGAATACGCGCCCAACTATTTTTCCGATCCTCAACAGTGGTTCGATCTCAAGTCTCAGTTGCAGCAGCATCAAATCGCTACCCAACACTTAGTCATCCTCGATCGCTTTGGCAATCAAATTGCCACCACGATTCAAGCCCAACTCATATGGCTATCTCAACCCGTTTTAGTAGCTACTTTCATCGTTTCAGATCTTTAAGTAAATCCTCAACCCGCCCAGCATAAGTGCGATCGCTTGCGTGCGCGGAGCGCGTATCGCTGGCAATCAAAGCAGTGGTTTCTTGCCACTGCTCTACTTGGAAAAGTAGCGGACAGAGTTTCTCCAGAGTATCGATCCACATACTGTATCCAGCTTGATTCTCTGCCAACGCGCCAAGTTGAACCACTGAAACCCCCGACTTCTCTGAAGCCGAGTAGATATCGATCCCGATGGCATCCATCGACCGAACGAACAAGCTTGACAACCTTTGCCATTCCCGTGGAGATGGCATCCATAGATCGTCTGCCGTACTCGATTCCAGTTGGGCTGGAATCCATTCTTCCGCCGCAATCTCGCAGAAATCCCGCACCGTTAACGCTTTTTTGGTCTGTGCGTTACGCACCAATTCAGCCGCCGCGACGATCGCCAGCGTTGAGTACTTCGGCTCGCCCACGCCATTTTCCAGATTCGACAGCGTTTTGTCGGCGATCGTCCGTCCCGTCTTTTCGGCAATAAATCTAATCGCTTCCCTCTGGCTCAATCCCCGCGCATTCCGAGCTTGAGCAACGATCTTGCCTAGCCTCAATAACCCCGATTTCGTCCACAGCCCAGAAGGGTTTCGCCTGGTGGCACACACTGGCATTTTACCCCTGCTCGATTGACTCTATTTGACTCTTTCATTATGACGGTTGTGCGTAACGCAGTCCAAGATCCAAGATTCGCTTTTGCGTATTGCGTTACACAATACGCAAGCCTATAGTATGGATAAATGCGAAACGCAATCCGCAAATGAAAATCAGCGATCGTTACAAGCCACACGCCCGCATCGATGCCGAACTCTACTCCCAAGTATCCCAGGCGGCATCTCAGTGGGGATTAGGGAAAACTCGGATGGTGGAGTTTTTAGTCCGAATCGGGCTGTTAGCTTTACCAATTTTTGAGGAAGTTCTAGCTGCCAAGCAGGGCAAAGACAAAAACCTGCCCGAACTTTCTGGCGACGGTGATAGTGACGATCGCGTGGCTTAGGAAAAACGGTCAATGAGCATAGAGCAGCGAGTTCGGGTGCTAGAGCAAAAAGTTGAGTGGATGAGTCAGATTTTGTCCGCTCACAGTATTGACGGTCCGTGGCTATCTCCAGCTAAAGCAGCGGCAATTTTGGGGGTGAGTCGCCACCGTTTGATCGAGGAGATTCAGCAAGCCCAACTTGAGAAAAACACCGATCTCAAATGCGGCATCCACTACCGCCACAAGGGGAAAGTAGGTGCTGTCCGCCCTAGCTGGCAAGTCAACGTGGTGGAATTTGCCAAGTTACTGGCCATTCCCCCTCAACACCGCAAAGGATGAATTAGGAACCTTTATGACTAATCTTCCCAAAATTGCCGGAAAGTTTTACCCGCTACAAAACTTGGAATGGGTGGAACTCTCTCAAAAGTTAAACCACAGCGAACTGAGGGTGCTTTACTACCTGCGAACGCTCGATCCATTTGGCGAGAAGTTTAAAGAAGCCAGTACCAAAGCGATCGCCACATCTTTGCAAATCAGCCAGCGTACAGTGCAAAGAGCAGTTCTCAAGCTCGCCGAACTAGAGCTAATAGATCTGGAAATTACCAGATTTAATTTCCGAGTCCGCAGCCAGCACGCGATACACCAAGCGGTAAATACCACGGTAGGTAATGGGATTGCGGTTCCGACATCAGCCTTGTCTAGCGACGTGGATGTCGCGAGCGCGACATCCACGTCGCTAGAGCGTCATCCCTGTCGCAATGGCGACACCAATGTCGCGGCTGCGTCTCCCAAGTCGCGACCGAAGCCTGAAAAGCTTATGGCTGATAAGTCCTACGATCTTAAGACTAATAAGACTTATTCAGATTTCCTCAAAACTCTCTCAGAAAGCGAGAGAGAGAAATTTATGGCTTTTTGTCAAAGAAAAGCGAACGAAATGCCAGAGAAGGTAGTGCTTGTGGAGTCGTGGAGCGCAGCACATTTTGAAGAACTTCTAGGAATGTACTGGCAGGTTTACAGCCGAGAAAGAACGGACGTACTACCTGGAAAGCAAGGAGATATCGATCGCGCTAGCTACGGCAACGGGCAGCGTGTTGTAGAGGAACAGATCGCCCAAGGATTGCAAGACGGGCGGATAAAAAAGCTCGATCCCACTTTCGATGGTCTTTGGGACAAGGAAGGAAATTGGTGGCGACAAGGCGACTGGGTAGAAAAAGAGACAAAAAACACAGACACCTCTGAGGGGGTGGAAATAAATAGCTCAATCCAGGAGGAATAATGAACAGCGCCATGTTGAAGGAATGGAACGACAGACGATTTGGTTTGGCTACAGTTCTGTGGAGGTGAAGGGATGACTATTACCAAAGGTACTCTTGTTAGAGTCGGGAAGATCGAAAAAGCGGAAGTGCTGATTCCCCATGGTAAAGGCGATCGCACCGGGCAAACTCAAATCCAGTATGGGGACAGCAACCGAAAAAAATGGGTCGAGACTAGCAAAGTGGAGGCGATCTGCTCCCCATCAGAACCATCGGACGGTTTGAATGGAGCGAGTCAGTCGAAATCAACCCTGATGGAATTAGATTCTGGCGAGCGCATAGGGTCGCCGCAGGCGAATCGCACTACCACCCCATCTACTCAAACATTTGAAGAGGAGGGGGTAAGGGAGAGAGGGGGTGAGGGAGAAGGAAAGATGAAGATTGCTCCTTTGGACAACTCCCTATTAAGTAGTGGAGAATCGTCAGACTCATCCTTGACAGCAATCCCAAATCCAAAATCCAAAATCCAAAATCTCAAATGGGTTGACCCCAACCAAATCGTCACTGACGCAGGCACCCAACCCCGCGCTTGGGAAGACGAGAGCAAGATTGAAGAATATGCCGAACGGATGGCATCAAACGATCGCCATCTTTGGGATTTCCAGCGCCCACCCCTGCCAGTCGTTTTCCTGGGCGATGACGGTCAACTTTATGCCGCTTGCCACCACCGCACCAAAGCTGCCAGAAAAGCCGCTTGCTTGCTTTTGGTTGAAGTTCGCCGTGCCAGCCTGCCAGAGATCGTCATCTTCAACTGTGCCGAGAACACAGACCACGGCGTACCCTTGCGACCTGCCGACCAACGGCGGCGGATCGAAATGTTCCTAGACAGCCGCGAGCGACTGCCCTTAGACGACGAGCGCCGCATCTGGAGCAGTCGGAAGATTGCCGAATTTCTCAAATTGCCAGCTTCTGGCTACCGCACCATCTGCAACATCATCAACGAGCGAGAGTTCGTTGTGAAAATTTCCCAGTCGGGCATTACCAAAGGTAGTCGAGTTAAAGTTCGAGGGCAACTGGGAACGATCTGCAATATCAATCCCAAAGTGCCAGGAGTACAAGTGGCCTATGACGATCCTGCTGGACGCGATCGCCTTTCTAGTTGGATTGCTCTGGAGGAGGTAGAAGTCTTAGAGAATTCTGAGTTAGGAGTATTTCCTGCGGAAACGCTGCGCGAACGGAATTCGGAGTTCGGAGTTCCAATTTCGGAGTTAGCAACAGAGAGTTCTGAGTTGCAGAACCATAACTCCGAATTTTCCAGCGTTGGGGAAGAACTCAAACAGTTAGAAGACCGCTTCGGACTTCATCTCAAAAACGGTCAGCTACTACCAGATATCGATCGCAATCAAGGCCCGCCAGACACTTTAGCAGAGGAACGCCCCTTTGCCACCCCACCTGCCACCGTCAGCAACGAGTGGACGATCGGATTTCTCAATCACTGTGAAAATTTCACAGACGAGCAAGTGCTAGCGATCTGGGAACGCCTCAAGAATAGGCTGCCTTTTCAGGAAGTAATGCAACGAGCGATCGCTGTCCTCGAAGTCCACGCGAACGATGCCGCCGTAGCAATCGCTGAGGAAATTCGAGCTTTGCTTGATAAAACTACCGTAATGGCTTCAGCATTTCCTGATGATGAGAAAACATCTGCGATCGAATCCCGCCGCTCGACGAGCTTAATTACTGAAGCCGATTGAGTCTTTCTTTTCTAGTTGCGGAGTGATTACACCTGTCTATTGGGTAATAGACAGATGAAAACTACCACTGTCGATCGAGTAATAGACCATAAAATAGACACCTAGATCGTGATGAAGATTAAGCAACTTTTAGCACGCTATCACCTCAAAACTAGGCAATCAATTTACAACTGGTGCGAAGCCCTCAACATCTCTTTAGCTAAAGATAATAACGGTCATGTTTATGCTACACCGGAGCAAATCGAACAGCTAGATCGGCTATCGGAGCATCTAAAGAAATCAGGAAACACCATGGCTTCTTTTACTCCAATTACTCCCGTGGAAATTGCTCAATTAGACGCCTCAGCAGACAGGATAATAGACAGTTCAATAGACGGGGTGATAGACACTTTAGCAGACAGTCAATGGACAGGAGAACTAGTCAAGGCGATCGCTTCTCTTAGACCCCACAACCCGCTTTGGTATCTGAAAGAGCTTGATCAGGCTAGAGCTTCATCCTGGCTTTTAACCACAGCCGAAGTCCAGCAATTAATCGGAGTTAAACCCGTTACCAGGAAAAAAGATCGAGCCTACAGACGAGGAAGTTGGACGTTCCTCAAATCGGGAAAGATCGGCAGGCAAACGGCATGGCGGGTGCTGAATAATTCTGAATTGAGAAACAGATCGAATGGACGATTGGAGGAGTTAGTGGCGGATGTCGAATTCAACGAACAACCACCAGAAACAATAAAATAGGTATGAAAGTCAAGAAAGAGCCACTGTTTAATGAATAAACAGTCACTATTTAATGGCTAAACAGCCACTGTTCAATGAATAAACAGTCACTATTTAATGACTAAACAACCACTGTTTAATGGCTAAACAACCAGCGATCGCCAATTAATGATGAAGTCGTCAACATTTACCGAAGAAATCACCAGGGGTGCAGCCATACTAATTCTTTCTGAAGAAAGAGGACGCGCTCCAGAGCATCCTTTAAGTCAAGGACTGATCGGTCAATGGTGTGCCGATCTGGGGTTCCCTCCTAAGCTGAGATCCTTTAATCGAGAGCAATTCGAGCAGTTGAGGGCAGTCAACAGCCATTACGCCAGGGGCGGTAGCCGGAGAGAACTAATCCAAAAAATAGGAAGAAACCATGGTAACAATTGAACAACTGATGCAGCACGGCACTCGCCGTAAAGTGGAAGCGATCGCCCTAGAAATGGGGCACGCGCCAGCCACCGAGTACCCCGATGAAGTCCTAGAAGAAGTCAAGCGCCGCACCGCTAAAACCAAAAAACGTCGCAGCGCCGCCGCTGTCGCCGAGGAAGCCGCCCAAGAGCAAACCGCTACCGTCGCCAGCGAAGATCTCAAAGACATCGACGAAGCCGCCCAACACCGGGCCGCCGCTCTCCGGGTCAGTAGCGATGCCCTCACCATGTACTACCTCGCCACCGGAGAATTCACAATTCCCGAACTCAAAGAAAAGGTGGAAGACTCCAGAAACAATCTCAAACTAGCGATGAGAGGCATAGCCGCCGCCTACGAACCAGAAGTTTTTTTAGCCCAAACCCGCCTAGCGCAACTGGCAAGCCGAGCGCCGCTACCAGGTGGGATGAATGGCTTGCCGCCATCGAGCAATGGCAGCAGCAATCTCTTACTCGAATCCGCCGACGAAGAAGAACAGAACTAATTATCGTCGGCGCGGCTTTCAGCCTGGTGTTGGGAGTAGCGATCGCTGCTGTGTCACTCACTTGGCTATCCCTGCGATCGGCCACCAGCCAAACAATCCCAAATCCCAAATCCCAAATCCCAAATTCCGAAATTATTACCGATACCGATGCCGATCGAGAGACGACGACGGAAACTGAAGAGCGGTGAGGAGCGGGTATATACCTATGCCGTCTCCCCAGATGGCGCAGAGAGGCAAAGTCTCTCGATCGGTTCCGTTTCCCCCACCCTCTATAGACCCAGAGAAAAACGCCGGATCGTCGCTGCCCTCAAAGCCGACTCCAGCCTGCTAGTAGTGGGCGAATCTGGCTGCGGCAAAAGCTTTTTGGGCGAAGCCGTCGCCGCCGAGTTAGAACAGTTGGGATATCTAGTAGCGATCGCTTCTCCCGCCACCGTCAAGCAAACCCTCCAATCGGTAGCCGAACAACTAGGAGTAGAAACCTGCTCTTTGGAAGGCAAGTCCCTCACCACCAGCGAACTCCAATCTGCGATCGCCGATTTCCTCTCCGAACACACCGCCTTCTTAGTGTGCGACAACGCCCATCGCCTGCCAGTCTCCCTGCGGTGCTGGTTGGAAGAATTGCACGCCGCAGGTCAACCGTTATTACTCCTTGCTACCTTTCCCCCAGCGCGGGACATTTTTTTAAAACTACCGCGAATCGAACTCGAACCGCTTCCTTCTAAGGCTATTCGAGAAATCATGGTCGCCGCCGCCCAAGAACTGGGTATTACTTTGCATCCAGCCCAACTAGCCTCCTTACAGCAACGAGTTGGAGGAAACCCGATGCTAGCGCGACGAGTAGTGAAGGAAGAATATCTAGGGTTAGACGACACCTCGCCAGATCATACCGAATGGATCGACGGCACCCCCTTCTTAATTGCCGGATTGATGGTATTTACCGTCGTGCGACTGATCGGCTTAGGGGTAAACTCCACCACTCTCTATCTGATTGGTGGCATTTTAACTGTAGCCGTAGGGATATTCCGACTGATGCTCTATAGCTTGCCTCGCAAATCCGGGAAGTTAGGACAATAGGATTTTGGATTACTTCGATTTTGGATTTTAGATTTTGGATTTTGGATTATGAACGAGCAAGAGTTTAAACAGAGAACCAAACAGTTGGGATTGAGGATAATTCGGCTGATTGAGGCATTGCCGGAGAAGACTTCCGCTCAAGTAATTGGCAAACAACTACTGCGTTCTGGGACATCAGTAGGAGCTAACTATCGGGCTGCTTGCCGCGCCAAATCAACCGCCGATATTCTTCACAAACTCAGCATTGTTGAGGAAGAAGGAGACGAAACTTTGTATTGGCTCGAACTATTAGCAGAAGCAGAAATCGTCCCCGAATCGAAGCTCAAAAGCCTCATGGCTGAAACCGATGAAATAGTTGCCATGGTTGTCATACCATTTTGGATTTTGGATTTTGGATTTTGGATTGCGAATAGGCTTCTCTGTCTAGGTTTGGCGAAGCCATCTGCCCAGTTCTTTTTTTAAATTGGTGTCACCTCAATTAAAACCATCCGCAGCCGACAAAACCACACCAATCCCACACCAAAAATCTAAAATCGTCAATCCAAAATCCTCTCATCCAAAATCCAAAATCGAAATGATGAACGTCACCCACATCTGTTTAAGTGTCTGCGTCACTTCCATTGCCCTTTCCACCGCCGAACCAATTACTTTAGGAATTGCCGCTCTAGCTTCGCAGCTTCCCGACGTTGATACTGGCAAAAGCCTAGTAGGGCGAGTCTTATTTCCCCTCAGCCGCTTTCTGGAAAAACGCTACCCCCACCGCAGCATCACTCATAGTTTTGTAGCCACAGGTGCGATCGCTCTTCTTTTCTTGCCCCTGATCTTCGTTAGTTGGCAATCCTGGCAAGCCCTAGTTCTGGGTTACTTTCTGGGGTGGTTTGCCGATTGTTTCACGAAATCGGGAGTCGCCGCCTTCTATCCTTCACCGGCTCGATTAGTCATCCCTGGAAACCCCCGACTCAGACTATCAACTGGTAGCCGTGCCGAATATTTCGTTCTGATCTTGCTAGACCAAGCTGGCGGAAATAAGTGACCAGTTAAAAAGAGGGAAAAAGTCATAAACTAAAAGATGCTTAGTCAAGAGGGAAGAAGTCCTGTGAGCCTTAAAATCAATGCCGCATCCTAACGCTCA